>Ga0247841_10000045_pt1 | contig 294757 bp, 247 predicted proteins | sample LaCruzMarch2015__2_FD_192410 | JGI IMG/M metagenome (GOLD analysis project Ga0247841, IMG submission 192410) | Freshwater microbial communities from meromictic Lake La Cruz, Castile-La Mancha, Spain - LaCruzMarch2015_18m | ecosystem: Environmental > Aquatic > Freshwater > Lake | place: Spain... | reverse complement strand
CCTTCTCTCATATCTCTGTCAAAAATCACTGGCCCGCTGGCCATTCCCCCGGGCCTTTCCCCCGGAGCGCTTGACCGTTATAGCAGATTTCCCCGCTCAAGGTCAATACGGGTTTTCACTATTTTCCAACCGTTATGACCCATTGGATACCGTTTCCACGACTGTCCGCGATATCCTTGCGCAAGCCGTGGTGGATACTAGCGGTTTTGGATAAACTAGTCCATAGACATTTGAAAAATTTTCAACAATTCCTCACATACCTGATTTCCACCCTCGCCAAGCCCCTCGTGGAGCCTGTTGGCAAGCCCTTTGGTGAGACGGTCAACGGGTCATGTGGGACAGACTGCCATCCTTGACAATGGCTTTGGCATAGGTGGTGAAAGAAACCACCGAGGTAAAAGCGGCCAGTCCAAAAACGACCGAGACCGCCGTCCTGGCCGATTCCAGCCACTGGGAACCGGCAAACCAGAGAGAACTGGCGATATAGGCGATCCCCAATACCGCCGAAATGGCATACAGCACGGCTTTGGCCTTGCCCCAGGCATTGGCGGGAACCGCCTTGCCCTTGCCCATCATCAGCATTCTGAGGAATATGATGGAAAACTCGCGCCACATGATGATGATGAACGCCCAGATGGGCATCACACCGGCTGAGGACAGACAGACAAAATAGGTAAGCCGGCTGAACGTGTCGGCAAAAGGATCCATGACTTTTCCAAGATCCGTTACCAGATTGTGTTTACGGGCAATCATCCCATCCAGCAGATCGGAGGCTTCCGTGAGGATGAACAACACCAGCATGAGCACCACTGAAAGATTGGAAAGACCGGCGCCAAACCACCGGGGAAGAAAAAACGAGATAAAGAACAGCGGGGCCATCACCAATCGTGAAACGGTAAGCTTGTTGGGAAGGTTCATCGTCGACTCCACTACGTGTATCACGTATATTTTTTGAAAAGGTAATCCCGAAAACAGGACGCGTCAAGCGACCGTCCGGTCACCCGTTCTAAAAGAACCTTGGGCTTGTAGATAGCTCCGTATTGATAGACATGGGCATCCAACCAGGCTTTGATCGGCGCGAGCTCACCGGCTTGTAGCAATCGGTTGACATCCAGTTCCTTGCCCATTGTCTGATAGATCTGGGCTCCATAGAGATTGCCCAGCGCGTAGGTGGGAAAATAGCCAAACTCACCATAGGACCAATGGACATCCTGCAACACCCCTTCGGAAGCGGTTCTCGGACGGATGCCCAGCAAATCGGCCATACCATCGTTCCAAGCCTGGGGAAGATTGGCCACCTTCAGGTCTCCACTCAGCAATCTGCGCTCTAGGTTGAACCGGAGGATGATATGCATCGCATAAGTGGCCTCATCGGCGTTCACTCTGATACAAGAGGGCTCCACCTTGTTGATAGCCGCTAGAAAACGCTTCTCATCCACGCCTTCCAATTGCTGGCTGAACAGTTCTTTGAAACGCGGGTAGAAATGGGCCCAGAAAGGCCGGCTTCTTCCAATCACATTCTCCCATAATCGGCTCTGACTCTCGTGCATGGCGCATGAGGCTCCATTGGCCAGATTCGTCGAAGCGGTGTGGGCGTTGGAAGCACCCATCTCATAGAGGGCGTGTCCACCCTCATGTATGGTGCTGAACAGGGCGCTGGAAACATTCGGCTCGGTATACCGGGTGGTGATACGGATATCATCGCTTCCCAGGGTGGTCGTATAGGGATGGGCCGAAATCCCGGTTACCCCGCGCTGGGTATCAAACCCCATCGCATCCAGAATCTCCTTGCCAAACAAGGCCTGCCGATCCTCAGGATACTTCAGATATAGGAAAGAATCCTCGACCGGCACAGCTCCTTTCAAACGGTCCAGTAAGGAAGCCAGATCGGTCTGCAGGGTGGAAAACACCTCTGAAACCTCCCGGGTGGCCATGCCAGGCTCGAACCGCTGCAGCAAGGCATCGTACGGATCATCTGTGTAGCCATACTGGGAGGCTTTTTCCCGCACCAGGGACACCAGTTCCGTCAAACATGGCTCAAACAGGGAAAAATCATTGGCTTGGCGGGCTACAACCCATTTCCTATAGGCGATGGCGGTCTTTTCGGTAAAGATCTGCACCAGATCGGGATCGAGCTTCCGCTCCCGGTTCCATTCGATGAACCGGTTGCGGATCAATCCTCTGCAGCGGTCATCCAACGAAGGATCACCTTCCTCCTGGGATTCCGAAGCCCCCAGTTGCGCAAGAAGCCCGCCCATCTCATCAGAAGACACCATATCGTGGACCTTCCGCTCGATCCATCCCTGTTGGCGGGCCCTTTCCCCACCACCCGCGGGAGGAACCACTTCCAGATCCCAGTTCAAAACCTCTTTGATATGGGAGACCAATACGATCTCCTCGTCCAATTCTTCAAGACGGTCAAAGGCTTCCTGCATTGGCATGACCCTTCTCCTTATACAATATCAGCCACACAATACCCTATCGGTCACACATTGATGTCCCGTTTGGCGATATTCTCCTGCAACCTGGCAATGAACGTATCCAGAGCGATACCATTTTCCTGCCGTCCATCCCGATAGCGCACCGAGATATTGCCGGACACGGCCTCACGGTCACCCAACACAAGCATATAGGGGACTTTCATCTTCTGGGCATTGCGGATCTTGGCGTTCAAACGGTCATTGCCCAGATCGGCATATGAGCGGAAACCAGCCTTCTTCAGCTCAGCCAGCACCTGCTTGCTGTAATCGCTGAAATTCTCGGAAACCGGAATCACACACACCTGCTCAGGAGAGAGCCACGGTGGGAAAGCTCCGGCGTAATGTTCCAGAAGCACACCGAAGAACCGCTCAATCGACCCCAGCAGAGCCCGGTGGATCATATACGGGCGTTTTTCCACCCCATCGCTATCCACAAAGGTCATATTGAAACGGTCCGGCAGGTTGAAATCGAACTGGATGGTGGAAAGCTGCCATTCACGTCCGATCGCGTCCTTGATTTTCAGATCGATCTTTGGACCATAGAAAGCCCCGCCACCTTCATCCACACTATACGAAAGCCCTTCAGCGACAATCGCCGCTCTCAGCGATTCGGTCGCCGCATCCCAGCGGCTCTGTTCTCCCACGCTGTGTTCAGGACGGGTGGAAAGATACGCGCTGATTTCCTCGAATCCAAAGGAGCGCAGCATGAACAAAGAGAACCGAAGCACCTCGCGGATTTCGCCTTCCATCTGTTCGGGCGTACAGAACAGATGGGCATCATCCTGGGTGAATCCACGGACACGCATCAGTCCATGCAGCGAACCAGCCTTCTCATACCGGTACACCGTGCCCAGTTCAGCCCAGCGGAACGGCAACTCACGATAGGAGTGCTTGGAAGTCTGATAGATCATGATATGGAACGGGCAGTTCATCGGCTTCACATAGTAGTCGGACTTATCCATCTCCATGGGCGAGTACATACTCTCTTTATAGAAGCCAAGGTGTCCGGAAGTCTCCCAAAGCCAGGATTTGCCCACATGGGGGGTATAGACCATCTCATAGCCATTGGCATAATGCTGGTCACGCCAGAAATTCTCTATGGCCACACGGACCCGGGCTCCGCGAGGATGCCAATAAGCCAGACCGGGACCCGCCTCTTCATGCAGGCTGAACAGATCCAGTTCCTTGCCAAGCCGGCGATGGTCGCGTTTCTCAATATCCTCAAGCTTCTGCAGATACAGCCGCAGGTCCTTGGGATTCGTCCATGCGGTGGCATAGATGCGGGTAAGCATCGGATTGGTCTCTTTTCCCCGCCAATACGCTCCCGCGGTGTTCAGAAGCTTGAACGCTTCAGGGTTGAGTTCCTTGGTCGAGACCACATGGGGTCCCCGGCAGAGATCGGTGAAAGCTCCCTGATTATAGAGGGAGACCTCTTCATCTTCCGGAATCGCATCGATCAGCTCCAGCTTGTATACCTGGCCAGCGAACATCTTCCTGGCATCCTCACGGCTCACCACAATCCGCTTGAATTCCTTGTCTTCCTGGATGATGTTTTTCATCCGCGTGGTGATTTCATCCAAATCATCCTGGGTCAAAGCCCTGGGAAGGTCAAAATCATAGTAGAATCCGTTTTCGATTGCCGGTCCAATGGCAATCTGCGCACCCGGGAACATCTGCAGGACAGCTTCGGCCATCACATGCGACATCGAGTGGCGGATTTTCTGCAGTCTCAAATCCTCATCTTCCTTCTGTGCCATATCAGCTCCTCTCCACTTCTGCGAGTGGTTGCTTCCATCCACTGGTCATAAAAAAAGCCCCGATATTCCCCTCCTACCTCCATGCCTGCGCACGGCCCATGGTAAGGACGAGAACATGAAGGCTCATGTTTCCGCGGTTCCACCTTACTTCCCCTGACGACCAATACCATCATCAGAAGCTCTCGATTGCCCCCTTCACGCCGGGGATGGCGGCACGGTCTACTATTCCATCAAGGAAAACCCTGGAATTTCAACCAGCGGCTCGGGAGGGGTTTTCACCGGGGGCTGCCAGATGCCTTCCACCCATCTCCACGGATAGTTCCTGTGGAGAGGACATCCTCTCTGTGACAGCCAGATCCGACTACTCGTCTCCGTCAAAGCCATTTCCTGTATTGTGTAAAGGAATCGGGGAAATGTCAAGGGCACTTTATCTTTCCATCCCTGCCGGGAGGCAATGGCAGGTCTGTTTTTACCAGACGCTGGCAATCAGATGTCCCACCATCTGTAAAAAAGCCACATCTTCCGTGGAAAAACGATCCAATTCAGGGCTATCGATATCCAGTACCGCCACAATAGCTCCCTCCAGGACAACCGGGACCACCACTTCGCTTCGGCTGGATCCATCACAAGCGATATGTCCGGGAAAAGCATGGACATCCGCGACCCTTTGGGTTTGACCGGTAGCCCAACACGTTCCGCAGACGCCTTTGCCATATCCAATGGAGGTACAGGCAGGAAGCCCTTGGAAGGGACCTAGGACCAGACGGTCCATCCCTTTGGCGCTATCGGTATCCCGGATATAGAAGCCCACCCAATTCACCCTGTCCAGATACCAGAAAAGCAGCGCGCTTGCGTTGGCCAGCGATGTGATCCGGAGGCTGGCCTTACCCAGGGAGGGTTCCAGAAGGGATCCAAGCTGTTCCAGGAATTCCTGTTCATCATGGGAACGCTCCCCGGTTTTCGCATATGGCTTAAACATCCGCTACCTCTTGAGAGTATTGGAACCGGCATCCGCCGCATTGGTTCCTTCACGCAAACGCATGGCCAATTTGGGGTTCACCAGAACCCCAGGACCAGCCAGACAACCACCTTCACAACACATCACCTCCACCAGATCCGCTTCCGGAGGTCTTTTCTCCCAGATTTTCATGGCCTTAGGCATTTTGCGATCGATACCATTCACCGGCAGGACCCGTACCGATTCTGGATGGTCAGCCCGGCGCAGAACCGAGGAAGCCACCCCGCTGGAACAGGAGAATCCACGACAATCCTTGAAGGAGGAGACTTCACCCAGCGAAACCTCGGGAATTTCCCGCACATCGATTTCCTTGGCCAGAAAGATCGCCGCCAACTCACTGAAGGATATCACTCCGTCGATTTCCTTGAACCGGGCAGCTTCGACTTTTTTCGCCAGACACGGCCCAATGAAGACATGCTTGCTTTGTGGATACCGTTCGGCACACAATTTGGCGGTGTAGACCATTGGTGAATAGGAATCGGAACGGCGGTTCTGCAGGAACTTCAGATGCTTGTCCACCAGATCCATATAGGCAGGACAACAGCTAGTAGTCATGTAGCCAGTCTTCTGGGCCATGCGGTTGGCAAGTTCCCCGGCTTCATGGATGGCGGTGATCTGGGCGCCTTCGGCCACTTCAACCACTTCGGAGAATCCCGCCGCCAGCAAAGCAGCTTTGATCTGCGCAAGCGAACCGGGAAACTGGCCCTCTATCGCTGGAGCGATCATCGCTGTAACCGGTTGTCCAGAGGATAGCATCTTGGCCACCGGAATCAACCCGCTACGCTCGACAATCGCACCAAAAGGGCAGGACCGTGCGCATCGGCCACAACTGATGCATTTCTGATGATCGATCTCCACGAAACCTTCTGCGTTCTTCTTGATCGCATCCACCGGACACGCCTCCTCACAGGGGACGGGAATATGGACCACCGAGTGGAAAGGACAGACTTCCAGGCATTTTCCACACCGGATGCAGCGGTCCTCGATTATGTGGGCCTGTCCATTGGAAAAGGTGATCGCATCGCGTGGACAGTTCGCCAGACAGGGACGTGCGAAACATCCCCGGCAGGAATCGGTGATCCGGTACTGGTCATGGGGGCAGGAACTGCAGGCAGAGGTGATGGTGGTGAGGGTCGGAACCGGAGGAGGATCCGATGCCAAGGCTTCCTGGACATATGAACGCAGGGCCTTCAGCTCATCATCGAACCGTTCGATATCGACTCCCAGCAAGGCCATGATACGGTATCGCACCATCGCCCGTTCCTTGTAGATACAGCACCGGTTGGGAATCCGTTCGCGGGGGATGATTTTGATGGGAAGCGCATCCACCTGCTCTTCAAGTCTGCCTGCGAAGAACGCTTTGAGGACCTCGGTATCGATACGCCGCTTCATAAGCGTGTACTGATTGTTGATCTCAAGCATGCATAGCCTCCCCAAGCAACTGGATGAACCTTTCCTGGGTCACACTTCCATATATCTTGCCATTGATTTCAACAAAAGGGGCTTTCAATCCCGTCGATTCGGCTTGTTTGCAGCCCCCCAGACATGATGTCCCCTCGATCTCGCATTCTCCAAGCATGTCGGGATTGAGAAAGTCGCCATAGAGAAGCAAATCCGCTCCACCTTGGACAAAACATGCAGTCCCCACACAGATCCTGACCTGGATTTTTTCCCGTTTCATACTGTTTCTCCTCATGCTCCTTCGAGCTATACATATTCCAAAGACGTATCTTTCAGATAATTCTTCTCTAACGCATTGCGTATCCTGCCGACAATGGTTCTCCTGATACCGATCTCCACCGGGATGTTCGGATCCTGATGGGCCTCGTTGATCTTGGTGCCCACTATGAATGAAACCTGATCACTTTCCATAAGAATCGTCAGGAATTTTCGCACCGCGTCATTGGGAAGAGCTGATGAGGGAGTCTTCTTCTCCAATACGGAGGCGACTTTGCTCAGGGTGAGCATACCTTCAGTGACAAGATCCACTCCCTCGAGTGTGGAGCTGGGAGGAACCTCAGGAGACCAGCTTGAAAGATCCACCTTGACCTTCTTGCCAAACAGGCGGGCCACAATCAGGGCGGTGGTTCCTCCCGATACGATTTTCCTACCCTCGAAGGTTTTTACCCGTTCCCCAAGAGCCTCATCGCCTTCCTCGGTGAAAGGAGGACCGGTAACCACCAGGGTACGCCTTGGACGGCGGACCGAAACCACCGCACAGGTGATATCATCGCGGGAAGCCAATCCATCCAAGGAGTAGGCTTTGCGGACGATGGCCTGGGAGAGATCATGCGAGGAGATAGTCGGCTGGACAGCCACTGTATCGAGAATGAACTGGCGGACTCCCCCCCCCCGCCATCCCAAAGGCAGGGAAATGCCCATCCCCGACTGTGTCACCCCATCGGTGAACATCACCAGCCGGTCTCCTACCGAAAGCCGCACCTGGGACTGGAACACCACTTCCTCTTTGAAAGCGCCTTCCCGGTCAAGCTCAATCCGGTTGCGTTCCCATTCGACGGGTTGGATTCCGTTGAACCGGAGCACCGGAGGATTATCGTACTCGATGAGTTGGACTTCGATATCCTCAAACGAGGGATAGCGGACATCCGCGATAGTGAAGGTCGAATAGCTGATCTTACGCTCTTTGCACACAGGCAGGGTGTCCATGATGATCTTGGCCGAGCGAACGAGATTCATGGGGCTGAAGGAGAGTTTATGGGCCATATGGGCAGTCAGGGTAGCCAGGACATTGGCCTTGACACCACTTCCCAATCCATCCGAAAGGGTACAGACAATCTGGTTTCCCAACGGATTCCGGGATTGCAGGAACACATCTCCGCCGATTTTCTGACCGTTTTTATATATCTGTGCAAAATCGACGTCAATGAAGATATCGTTCATGTCAACGACCTCTGCTCATTGTCGGGCAGGAAGCCCTCGACGATACCCCGCACTGGGACCTGGAAAGCATCGATAAGCGAATTCAGCATGATCTCGGTCTCTGCGGCATTCTCTCCAAGAAGGGAGGCGATCTGCTGCACCGTCTCGAGACTCTTCTGGATTACCGCCTCGGCGTTTTTCACCACAGTCTCACGCCGTACAGTCGGGGTGGTGATATCCTGGAAGATCGCGCCTACCAGACGCTTGCTTTCCACCACGAAGAAGGATACTTTAAGGAATTTTTCCTGATAGTGCAGCCGGTACTGCACCGTGTGGGGACCTTCTGTAAAATGCTGGGAGAATTCCTGATAGAAAGGAACGAATTTCTGCAAGGGTAGACCCGAGATCAAATCGATGATCTCTCCCTCGATAGCATAATCGATATCACCGAACAGATGGAGAAACTCCGTATTGCAATCGACAATCCTCAGATCCTTGTCCACGATGACCACACCCATGGGGATTGTTCTCAGCAGCACATCGATCTTGCTTTGGGCTTGCTTGCGCATCTTGGTGACACACATTTCAGGTTCCGCCATTCCTTCAAGATAAGCTATCGCCATATCTCTACAGGAATTGTATCCACACCCACCACAATTCAGCTCATCATGGCGGTCATTTTTCCCCAATTCAAAAAGAGCGCGGGTGATCTGTTCTTCAGTGAAGGCGAGTTTCCTGTCCGCAGGAATGAAAGCTGGCGCCGGGTATTCCGATTGCCGATCATCACGCTCCAGCAGGCTGTACCCCCGCTTCATCAGGGTATCGATGAAAGCCTGGGGGGGTACAAACAGATCCTGGTTTTCCATAAGCCGGGTGCGGGTGAACCGCGAGGATGAGGTTTTTCTCACTGCGGATGAACGTTTCCTTCCCGTACCGGGGCCATTGATACAGCCGCCCTCACAGTTCAGCAATTCAAGGAAATTGTCAAATCGTTCCAGGGAATCGCCATGGGGATCCCGTGGAGGAAGCTCATTCAGCGTGTGTATCACCTGCTCCACTCCAGAAAGGGCCACCGCACTATCCTGGAACACCTGTTTGCCCATTTGCAGGGAAGCGATCATACCGCCTTCCACTGCGTACAGGGTAGTTTCCCCGGCTTTAGCCGGCACAAAATCAGGAATCGCCACGGTCTTTGCCTCCAGCTCACGGTCAATCATATCCAGCGAGATGGATGCGCGTTCCAGCCAGGTGTGGAATTCCCGGAAAGTCAGGGCATAGTCCGGGTATCCGGGAGTGGTATCGGACTCAATCTTTTTCGCAATGCAGGGACCAATGAAAACAATGCCGATATCGTCGCCATACAGTTCCCTCAGATAAGCGCTATGGCACTGCAAAGGTGAGGGGATGGGCGATAGGTTTCCAATCAGGTGGGGATAGTATTTCCTAACCAGTTCCACCACCGACGGACAAGCTGTGGAAATCCAGGAGCAATAGCCACCATTTTGGCGGGCGTTTCTATCGATACAGGCGGAAACCAGCGCGGCGCCGATAGCGGTCTCGGAGATATCCGAGAAACCCAACCGGGACAAGGCCACTAGCAAAGCATCGGTCTGATGGGGGAACTCTGAAGCATAGGAGGGCGCCAGCGAGACGAATATACGCTTTCCACTCTTCAGGAACAGTTGGACCCGGGCGATATCATCCCTGATTTTCTTGGCATGGGAAGGACAGGTATCGACACAGTGGCCGCAGAAAACACAGCGGTCTTTTACCACTACGGCCCGGCCATCCTTCACCTGGATGGCTTTCACAGGACAAGCCCGCACACACTTGTAACAGTCCCGGCACTCGGTCAGCTCAGTAAAGATTGGATAGATCATACGCGCCTCTCTCAGGATACATGGCCGTGTTCCTGGTCCAGAAGACCAGACACCAGATCCACCAGGCATTCAGGTTTGAGGCCTGGATATTGAACCGCTCCAATACGCACGTTCGGCCCTTTGGAACAATTGGCAAGACATAGGTGGCCAACCAGCTCCACCCTATCCTCAAGGTGATTCTCAGCGATAAAAGCCTCAATGTTCGCCAAAGCCTTGGAATTACCTCTGGCAAAACAGGAACTACCCATACACAGCTCCACAGTGATCTTCTCCATGCATTCTCCTTGAACCGGACATCCAATGACCCGTACAGGATAAACCCTTACACTATAAAAGTCAATTAAATATTACAAAAGGGTTTATTATAGAAATAATCAAGGGTATTTTTGCTGTTTGATATCCAGAATGTATTAATAATGTGATCTTTTTCTTTTTATTGTCGTTTTTTGAATATTATCGAAGTGTATATGGATATAGGGAAGACAACTGCCATGCAAGACTGTCAACCGGAGGATTCTGGATCCATGTCAACCCGGTTGAACATCCGCCGGCATTTGGCGGAGAGCACCGCAAAGCTGGTGGCTAGGTCGGTACGCTGTACCACCACGTGCAAAGGGAGCTTGAGATCCTTGGGGGCGAAATTCCATATGGCTTTGATTCCAGCCTCGACCAGCATCTGCGCTACCTTCTGGGCTGAATCCGCTGGAACAGTGATCACCGCGATATTGATGGCATGGCTGCCAATATACTCCGACAGTTCTTCCATGGGACGGACTTTCGTATCTCCAATAGGTAGATCCTTTTTCGCTGGATCGTTGTCAAAAACCGCCACAATGCTGAGCCCATAGCTGGCGAACCCCTCATATCGCGAAAGCGCCACTCCCAGATGGCCCGCTCCAATCAACACCGCATCCGTGGAATTGTCCCATCCAAGGCTGTGGGTTATGGCTTCGATCAAAACGCCTACCTCAAACCCGACTTTCGGACGGCCTTCCACACCGGTACCCGCCACATCCTTGCGGACCTGGATAGGTGTCAATCCCAGATCGCCCGCCAGTCTGGTAGCCGATATCCACAGATGGCCAGCTTCCTCATACTGATGGAGCAATCTCAGATACGAGGGAAACCTTTTTATGGTTGGGATGGAAAAAGCCGGTTTGATCGCATTCTTCATGATCCGCCTCTATGGAACCAGCGGGGCATCGGGAGCAAGGGTGCGCACAGAATCCAGAATAAGCGTTGGCCGATAGGCGAACATATCGGGAGTATCCTTATTGGAAACACCCGAAAGCACTAGCACGGTATCTATCACACTCTCGATCCCACTGACGATATCGGTGTCCATCCGGTCCCCGATGATCACCGTCTCCTCACGGGTGCTCTGCAGACGCTTAAGCGCCTGGCGCATGATCACTGGATTGGGCTTGCCGATAAAATATGGTTCCACCCCCGCAGTCTTCGCGATGGGAAGGATCAGGGCGCCGGTTGCCGGAACAAGTCCGTTCTCCGCCGGCCCGGTCAGGTCGGGATTCGTCCCGATCAGGCGCGCTCCTCTGCGTACTAGATTGGCAGCACGGGTCACCGTTTCATAATTGTATGTTTTCGATTCACCTACCACAACATAGTCGGGATTGATATCGTTCATGGAATATCCCACCTCATACAACGCATTGATCAGGCCGGCTTCTCCGATCACATAAGCGGTTCCGTTGGGAATCTGGGAGGCCAAGAATCCTGCGGTTGCGAGAGCGGAGGTGTAGAAGTGCTCCGGATCAACCTCCAGGCCAAGCCTGTGCATCTTGAGTTTCAATTCGATTTGGGAACGCTCACTTGAATTGGTTAGAAAGAGATACTGTTTTTTCTCTTTCTGCAGCCAGAGCACAAAATCCTCAACTCCGGGAAGCAATCTATTGCCATGGTAGATAACTCCATCCATATCGCAGATGAAGGCTTTTTTTTCCCGCATGGAAGCAAGAATCCGCTCTGAAGAGCAATATCGGTTCTCCACCATCACATTCCATCTCCTTCGAGTGCCTTCAGCACTGCATCGATATCCATCTGAGGCGTGGAAGTTCCCGCGGTGAGTCCGATCCGTGCAAAAGAACGCATCGCAGCGGTTACTTCTGAAGCCGACTCCACATGCCAGACAGGAAGACCGGCCTCCCTGACAATTTTCGTCAAGGCCACTGTATTGGCACTTGTCCTGCCCCCTACCACAACAACCGCCTCAACTTGCCTACACAGCTCGGTAAGGGCTTTGTTTCTTCTCAAGGCTCCCGGACATAGATGATTCCCGATCACCAGCTTTTGGCCAAACCGTTCCTTCATCGCCATGAATATCTCACGGTACTGGGTCCCGGGAAAAGTGGTCTGGGTCATTAAAAGATATCTTCCTTTGCTATGTGGCAACAACTGGACGTCCTGAGGAGTTTCCACTACGTGGCAGGGCACCACATGGCCCTTGTCATCGCAGACTCCCGAAAGAGCAGCCACCTCGCTGTGTCCGCGGATTCCGGCGATCACCACATGGTCATTCCCCATACTCGACCGGATGATCGCTTGCGAGTTGGCTACATTCCTGCAGGTTCCATCCACCAGGCTATATCCAGCATCAAGGAACTCCTTCCGCAACGGATCCGGGATGCCGTGGGCTCTGATCAACGCCACCCCCACAGGACCATCTTGTGGATGATCAATATGCCGCATGCCCCGTTCGATGAAATACCCAACCATATGGGGATTATGGATAAACCAACCGATAGAGTATGCGGGGAGCCCTTTTTCGACGGCTTCCTTAAGACACTCCTCAGCCAGATCGACTACATGGGTGACTCCCAGACAGAATCCCATGTTTTTTGATTGGATGATCTCCATTGTGCTTCTCCTGAAAATCCATAACCCACTTCAGAAAAAATGAGCCGCCTTCGCAGTATTCCCACCAGGCGGCCCATCATTGGATCGGAAAACGTTCCTCAGCTATTTTTTCTGCTGGCGTTTGCCTTTCAATTTTCTTTCAGCCGTGGGAATACCAGCATCCTCAACGGTTGAAGCGGCTTTTTCAACGGTCTCCACCGCGGAGGTGGTAGCTGGTACCGATGTGGATGCGGCGGCTTCAACCACCAATTTTTTATCCATGGAAGTTTTCTTTGAAATCCACAGATAGAGCGAAGGTGCGATGAAATTGCAGGAATAAGCCCCCACAAGAATACCGAAAGTCAGTTCAATAGCGAACAACTGGATAGAGCCTGTGGCAAGAATCGCCAGCGGCAGGATGGCCAGTATGGTCGTCAAGGAAGAGAACAGGGTTCTTGTCAAAGACTGGGAAACACTGGTGTCTATCAAATCCCTTGTGCCCATATCTTTCAGGATCGGCTTATTCTCACGGATGCGGTCAAAAATCACTATGACATTGTTCAGTGTGTATCCAATGATGGTCAACAGTGCGGCGATAGTCGTGCTGGAGACTTCGAGCTGGAACACCACGATAAAAGCCACCAGAAGCAGGGTATCATGGCACAAGGTGATAATTGAGGCCAGAGCATAGCTCAGTTTGAACCGGAACCAGACATACAACAGGATCATGGCAATCGCTACCACCACGGTGAGAATCGATCCGGTGATCAGCGAGGAGGAGAACTTTGGACCCACAAAGTCGGTTTGCAGCGTCACAACTTTGGCATCACCGAAGGCCGTACTGAGTTTCTCCTGCACGGATGCGGAGATGTCGGCTTCCGAAGCATTGCCATCATTGCCCAGTTTGATCTGGAATACCTGGCGGTAACTGTCTCCCACCACTTGGACCTGTGTGGAGGCCCCTAGAGCTTTGCGCATCTCATCTATGGAGATGTAGGAGGCGGTATCGGTATTGGCGCTGTTCAGAACCAGAGGAGTGGTGGAAAGAGTCGCAGGAAGACCAAATCCAGTAATGATCCCGCTTGTCGCCAACGAGGACTCGATCGCCGTAGCGGTGACACCCGGAACCTGTTTGGTCAGGCCAGCGGCAAGCTCTCCGACTGTGGGATAGGCTTCCGCGGTGAAAGAAAGGTATTTGGAGCCAGAGCCATCACGGACAACCAGGGTTGTATCGCCACTGGAGACATCGAGGGTCACCGTGTCGCTACCGGTATACACCACGGAAACCGCAGCGGGAGCTATCTGCACCCTCTGCGAGAATCCGCTTTGGAAATCGATACCCAGATTGAAACCGTCAAGTAGAGCGAAGCAGACGATACCGGCAATCAACAGCACAGCCGATACCGCAACCGCTGTAAAACGGTACTTGGTTATTGGAAATATTTTTTTGGCCATTATCTTTTCCCCCTCCAGCTAATGCTCAGCCGGGGATTCTTTTGGGACAGAACCGCATCAAACATCAGTTTGACAACAAACAGGGCATTGAACATGGAGCTTACAATACCGACGGCCAGCGTATTGGCGAAGCCTTTGACCGAGCCAGAACCAAGCTGGGATAGAACCAATGCCGCGATAATCGTGGTGATGTTCGCATCCATGATGGTCCAGAAGGCTTTGGCAAACCCGGCTTTGGTAGAAGCTTCCACCGTCTTGCCCAAGGCAAGCTCTTCCTTGATACGCTCAAAGATAATGACATTTGCATCAACCGCCATACCGACAGTCAGCACCAGTCCGGCGATACTGGTGAGAGTGAGCGTCATGTTGAAAGCTGAAAGAACCGCCAGCATGATGACTAGGTTGAACAACAAGGCGATATCGGCAAACAATCCACTGCGTTTGTAGATGGCTACCATAAACAGGAAAACCAACAGCAGACCAATCAGGATCGCTATCAAACCAGAAGAGACTGTATCCTCTCCGAGCGAGGCACCGACCGCTTGCTGGCTCACCACGGTAAGCTCTATGGGAAGAGCCGCGGTCTTCAACACTATCGAGAGATCACTGGCTTCCTCAACGGAGAATCCTGTGATCTGGACACTGTTGCGGATAGCTTCGGTGATGGTCGCCATGGCTTTGACTTTTCCATCCTGGACGACTGCGAGGGTCTCGCCAGTATGGGTGGAAGTCAGTTTGTAGAAAATCTCACCACCGGTGGTATCAAGTTCGAAATTGGCGGTTGGCTGGCCGGTCACGGAATTTGTGCTGGACTGGGCATCGGAGATGTGGATACCATCCAGACCGATCTCCTCGTATAGGACGACATAGCTTTCCAATTCGTCCAATCCATAGGAATCGTTCACATAATACCCAGCGGCGATTCTTCCCGCGGGAAGGAATGCCGGCTGTTTAAGCTGGCCCGCATCGGTGTAGATCTCACCGGGATTTTCTTTGAAATAGGTCTGCAACTGGGAAGTGAGATCCTGATCGACAATCTGGAAAGCAAGCGAACCTTTTCCTTTGAGGAAAGAATTCACCCGCTCGGGATCGGCCGCTCCAGGAATCTCAATGAGAATCTGATCCGTACCCTGCGCGCGGATATCGGGTTCGGTGACACCGAACTGGTCGATACGCTCGTTCAGAATGGCGATATCATCGCCCAACAGGGAGGAAACCTCAGTTGCCGAGAGTTTCTTGCCATTCTTGGCTTCCCAGGAAGCGGTATCGGCCTCGAGCAGGATACTCATGCCGCCACGCAGGTCAAGACCAAGCTGGAGAACGTCGCCACTGAGATCTTTCAGAGCCAGAAGCCCAGTCCGATAGGAGCTTTCCAAAGCATCGAACATACCCTGTTCCGAATAGAAACCTCCGAACACAGCCTCCACAGTCCATTTTTTGGGAACACTCTGTTTCATGGCCTTGTAGTTTTCCTTAGCCATGGGGATGATACCCGAATATTCTTCAGGAAGGGCAGCTGTGGGATCCGCGGCTACCAAAGCCTTCAATTCACGCAGATCCTTGGTGGCCCGGCCACTAGCATATTCCTTGATTTGGATTTTCGAACCAGTCGCCAGATCTTTTGTCTCCTGGGGTACAAAGGCGTACCATTTGATGGTGGGATATAGAAAAATTCCGCACATCACCACAACCAGAAGAACGATGAACAAACGTCCTCGTTTTTTCATGATTCTCTCCGTATGATTTCAATGTCTCGTTATTTGGTGTCTTCTTTGGGTTCTTCAGCAGACGCAGACTCTTCAACCACGACAGCATCCTCGATTGGCTCTGCAGCTTTGGCAGCAGGTTTCTGACCCTTCTTTTTAGCAGGAGCCTCGACTTTCTCCACCTTCTCCTCAGCTTTCTCGGGTTTTGCCGCAGAAGAGGCTTCCGGTTTTCTGTCGACAATCTGGGCAATCGCGCTCTTTGAGAACTCAATACGGGCATTGTCATCGACTTTCACCACAACAGTGGATTCCTTCACTGTGACGATTGTTCCACGGATTCCACCGATAGTGACAATCCTATCACCCTTTTTCATAGCGGCCAGCATGTTCTTGGTCTCTTTTTCCCGCTTCTTTTGCGGTCTGATGATCAGAAAATAGAAGATCGCGATGATAAGACCGAACGTTATGAACGTTGTGGTCATCGAACCAGTCGTACCGGTTGTTCCGCCAGTAGCGGTACCCTGGGTTCCCAGAGCAGTCAACAATGCATTCATACTATTAAAACCTCGCTGTTGTGAAAAGATATAAGCACCGTTTAAAGTAGCACGTTAGTATACGGGTAGTCAAGTTTGATATCGGGCAACCACGCTGGAAGCTTGGCAGCCAGGATCCGTCCTCCCCTGGGATCCACAGGGAGTGGATATTAAAAAACGGACTCCATGTATCTTGGAGTCCGTTTCAGATACTATCCAGAAACTGGAAGAAGAATCAGGCTTACATCATGCCGCCCATTCCGCCACCCATGCCACCGGCACCGCCGGCAGGAGCCGCGGGTTCAGCGGAAGGAATGTCGGTTATAGCGCACTCGGTGGTGAGAATCAAGGATGCGATCGAAGCCGCGTTCTGCAGAGCGCTGCGGGTAACCTTCACCGGGTCGGTGATTCCGGCTTCAAACATGTTGACCCATACCATCTTGCTGGCATCGAAGCCAACATCCGGTTTCTCATACTTGGCCTTCTCGGCGATAATGGAACCATCGAGTCCAGCATTCTCTGCGATCTGGCGGATAGGCTCCTCCAAAGCGCGGCGGACGATCTTGTACCCAATCACTTCCTCTTCGGTCATACCGGCCATGCTCTTGGCCTCAAGAACCTTGGCCGCCTGGATCAAAGCGACACCGCCTCCGGCAATGACACCTTCCTCAATAGCGGCGCGGGTCGCTGAAAGAGCATCCTCAACCCGGTGCTTCTTCTCTTTGAGCTCAACCTCGGTAGCGGCACCCACATTCACCACAGCGACTCCACCGGCGAGTTTCGCCAGGCGTTCCTGGAGCTTCTCACGGTCATAATCGCTTGTAGTATCCTGGATCTGCACTTTGATCTGGGAAATGCGGTCCTTGATATCGGACTGTTTGCCAGCTCCGTTGATGATGGTGGTATTGTCCTTCTCAACCTTGACTGTCTTGGCACGGCCGAGCTGGGAAAGATCAGTGTTCTCAAGCTTGAGGCCAATCTCTTCGGAAATCACCTGGCCACCGGTAAGGATCGCGATATCCTCGAGCATGGCTTTACGGCGATCGCCGAAGCCTGGTGCCTTGACCGCCACAGCGGTGAGGGTTCCCCGGATAGTGTTCACAATCAAAGTGGCGAGAGCCTCGCCATCGACATCCTCGGCGATGATCAGGATGGGTTTGCCAGCCTGGGCAACCTTCTCAAGCACGGTGAGAAGATCCTTCATATTGGAGATTTTCTTATCATAGATCAGAATGAACGGATCCTCCAGAATGGAGACCATGGTGTCGCGGTTGGTGGCGAAATAGGGAGAGAGATATCCGCGGTCAAACTGCATGCCTTCCACAAAATCGGTCGTGGTCTCAATGGTCTTGGATTCCTCAACCGTGATGACGCCATCTTTACCGACCTTCTCCATGGCATTGGCGATCTCGTCGCCGATTTCATGGTCATTGTTGGCGCTGATCGCGGCTACCTGGGCGAGTTCCTCTTTGTCCTTGATCATGCGGGCCTGGCGCTTGAGCTCCTTGATGGTGTCCTCAACCGCTCTGTCGATGCCCCGGCGGATACCCATCGGATTCACTCCCGCGGCCACGCTCTTCATGCCCTCTTTCGTGATGGAATAAGCCAGCACGGTAGCCGTGGTGGTGCCATCGCCCGCCACATCGTTGGTCTTGGTGGCCACTTCCTTCAGAAGCTGGGCACCCATGTTCTCGAACGGGTCCTCAAGCTCGATCTCGCGGGCTACTGTGACGCCGTCCTTGGTAACCGTAGGAGATCCGAACTTCTTGTCAATCAGAACATTCCGGCCTTTAGGACCGAGTGTCACCTTCACTGCGCGGGAAATCTTCTCAACCCCGGCAACGAGAGACTTCCGGGCCTCTTCATTGAACTGCAATTGTTTTGCCATAGTGTACCCCTCACATATAGTTGTATATTATGTATTTCCAGCCCATGCATAAACAGGCGTGGACAGTGATGGGACCATCCGGTTCAATCACCGTTATGTAACATACAAATAAAAAAAGAGAACATCAACCATAAAATCCAGATTTTTGCATTAATCACATAAAAGAGACCTTTACCATCGGCAAGTGAAGCACAACCTCTATACTTTTTCCTTGCCAAGTGGCAATGTTCCGGCATGGACAAAACCGTCACCGCACACTTCATCGCGTTCACAACCATTGTGTTCTGGGCAACCACTTTCATTGCGACAAAACTCCTGCTGGAGGACTTCACCCCGATAGAGATCCTCATCACCCGCTTCACCATGGGAGCCATCGCGCTCGGTGTGGCCGAAATCCTCTTGAGAAAAAAATCCGGCACAAGAAAACCTTTCAATTGGCGTCAGGAATTGTTGTTCGCGGGAGCGGGCGCCACTGGAATAACCCTGTACTATCTTCTGGAAAACATAGCCCTAACCTATTCAACCGCCTCGAATGTGGGCATCATTGTCTCAATCGCACCCTTGACCACGGCGATGCTGGCTTTTCTGTTTCTGCGCGAGGAACATCCCGGACCAGCGTTTCTAGTCGGGTTCACCACGGCTCTGGTGGGTGTCGCGCTGGTGCTGTTCAATGGAAAGGTGGTGTTGAAAGTCAATCCCAGAGGAGATATCCTGGCCTTGATGGCCACCCTGGCGTGGGCCATATATTCCATTCTCCTGAGGAAAATCGACACATCCACCTACCATGTGGTTGAGTATACGCGGCGGATATTCTGCTATGGCTTGCTTTTCATGATCCCGGCAGCCCTTTCCATGGGAGTGACTCTTCATGTTGATGACTTCACTCCACGGAATACCGGACTTCTCCTATTTCTTGGTTTCGGAGCAAGCGCCCTGTGCTTTGTCAGTTGGAACCATGCGGTGAAAATCCTAGGAGCTCTCAAAACCAGCGCCTATATCTATCTCACCCCACTGGTTTCCTGCGCCACCGCCGCGCTGGTCCTTAATGAGAAAATCACCCCCATGGCTATCGGAGGCTGCGCACTCATCCTTACGGGTCTATATCTCTCGGAACGCAAGACACGTCTACCCCAGAAAAAACTCCAGGTAGAGAAACCGTAAGGAAACCTGCCTGTCACGGTAACACAACCGGCTGCCCGGGTAGCTGAAGGCCTTACCAACCCATGCGCTTCACGAACCGCATGAGATTGTCCATGGTGAGAGCCATATCGCTGGGAGCACGGGCAATCACCTGTTTGAAATCCTTGGCCACCCGGTTGATACTGAAAATCGCCGAGACCCCTTCGTCGTAGGCACCTTCAACACCATCTCCGATATCTCCCACCACCGCCACAAGGGGCACTTGGTGGCGCTTGGTTCTCCGGGCAACCCCGATGACAACCTTTCCCCGAAGACTCTGGGTATCGATTTTCCCTTCCCCGGTGAACACCATATCGGCACCCTCAAGCAGTTGATCGAACCCCACGGTATCCAGGACAACCTCGATTCCCATGCTCAACTGGGAACCGAAAAAGGCCATCATGCCGGCTCCCATGCCGCCAGCCGCTCCAGAACCAGGGAACTGGGAGACATCCATGCCGAGTTCAGATTCGATTCTGGCACTGAAGGCTCGCAGCTGGTCATCGAGGAAAGCCACCATGGCTTCATCCGCGCCTTTTTGGGGGGCGAACACGTAGGCGGCACCATTCTTCCCAAACAGAGGATTGTCAATATCGCACATAGTGACTATCTGCACCCCCTGGAGTTCGGGAGTACGGCCACTGACATCAATTCCATCCACCAAAGAGAGGGTGCCTCCGGTGGGGATGAAGGATTCGCCTTTGCTATTGAGGAATCGTATTCCCACGGCCGCCGCCGCACCAGAGCCGGCATCATTGGTGGCGCTTCCACCCAAACCGACCACAATCTTCCGGCATCCGTTTCTTGCGGCATGCAATATCAACTCGCCGACTCCATAGGTGGTGGCGGTATCGGGATGCCGGTCGTCACCAACCAGGGGCAGCCCCGCACAGGCTGCCATTTCGATTATCGCGGTAGTCTTGTCCACAATACCGTAGAAACCTTCCATTTTCTTAAAATAGGGACCACAGACCTCCACAGTCACCTTTTCCCCACCCATAGCGGTAAGAAAAGAGTCGACACTGCCCTCGCCACCATCGGCAACCGGAATGGAAACCACCTGGGCTTCCGGGTAATGCCGGGCGATGGCTTTCTCCATGATTCCACAGATTTCCGTGGAGCTCATCGTCCCTTTGAATGAATCAGGAATCAATAGGATTTTCCGCATCACAGGCCTCCCCATCGATGGATATACCGCATCCAGTTCCCGTAAAACGCCAACCTGGTTGCCAATCAACTGTTCTCAAAGCACAATCGATCCCAGGCAGACACCTATCAACACTGCAACCACATTGCTGAGCAGATTGACGACATCGTTGTCGATCCATCTGATACCACGGCAAAGTTCCAGCTTTATCCCATCACGAACGGCATGTTCCGTGATCTGTTTGCGTTGGGGATCCCAATAATGACCCTGTAAAGTCGCGCCAAGATAACTGTCCACAAGAGTACCGCAGAATCCAGCGACTGTGACAATCGAGGCAAGCAGCTCCCATGAACCATCGGCATGGATGGCAAACGCTCCATACCAGGCCACTGCGATCAAGACCGAACCCAACAGACCGCTCAAGGTTCCCAGCCACGTGATGCCACCGGACAACCCCGGGGGAACCGGACGGAAAGTCCGGATGGAAACGGGCGGCTTGTGGCTCATGATACCCACTTCCCCTGACCAAGTATCCGCCGTGCTCGCCGCCAAAGCGGATCCCAGCATGACCAAAGCCATCTGGCCGCCTCCCACTCCATAATAAAAGGCGGCTAGCGCGGCAAGACCACCGTTGGCCATTACCTGGGCCCAATCCCGGCACCCGCCCTTTTTCTGGATACCACTATCGACCAAAGCCGCTATTGGACGGGAAATCTTTCCCAAAACCGTTGAAGTGAAAAAGAACATCAACAAGAGGAGCCACCCTCCCCAATGGGAGAATTGCAGGACCGTGGCTCCCACCACTATGGCACTCAGTGCTCCGCTTACCGAAAGCCATTTCAACCGCCAGGCAAGCAGACAGAGCAGACCATTCACCGCAAGGCTTATCAAAACCATCGTGGAAAAGGCATTCATCTGACAAGCACCAAGGCAGCCACAAAGGCTGTCCCCAGAGGAACCGTCAGATTATCCAATCCCAATGGCGTGAAGGCTTCCAACAACGTTGCGGTGATGGCGACCACCACAATCCCCAGCCACCAGGTGAATGTCCAAAGTGACTCCAACTGATAACCGATGGAGAATCCCATCGCAACCAACGCGCAGATGACAAACATCACCGCCGATCCAAGATAGGTCTTGCCGCCGTGCCATATATCGATTCTGCGCTGTCCCCAGCGCTTGCCAATCACAGCGGCGAATCCATCGCCATATCCCATGGAAAGCACCCCGATACCGCAGGCGCACAGGGGCAGGATCCCCTGGAATCCCAGAACAACCAGGATGAGAATGGAGATCGGATAATAGATCAAGCCATAGTTGCGACGGCGGTCGGTGATACCCAGGATATCGGCCGCTCCAGAGAATACCGCAACCGCATTCCCCAGCACAAAGAATACCGGGCCGATCACGGCGAAGCGGATATCGTCGAATCCCCATAGCAGAAGAAACCACCAGTTGGATACTCCCACGTGGATGAACTTCCTTATAGACTCTGGCTTTATCTTTTTCATACGCGACAAGATAACCGCAATTGCCAGAATCATGCCGATACATACAAAGGAAACAATGAGACCCATTTTGTCCATTCCCAGAATATAAAGCAATCAAACAGCAAATACAAGATTCCCAATAGGCCGGATCCAACACCGTTCAGCCGTATGGAATTTTCCATGGAAACCGTCAGAAAAATCGTTCTATATTATTATATTGACACGTCATGTTCGCCATGCTATTGTGACATTGCTTTCGTTTTTGAGTTGCAGCTCGTTCTTTTAATCTTGTTTTTCGAGTCGTGTTTCGTTTTATTCCCGCAGACCGATTAAATTGATTCAAGCATGCCGCCAAATGAAGCAATATGTACTATGCAGGCCGGGACCTGTAAAAAGGATGCTGAATTATGGCAAAAAAGATTTACGTCGGTAACATGAGTTACTCCACCACAGAAGAAGAACTTCGGGACATGTTCGCACAGTACGGCAATGTGCTGAGCGCCAACATCATTATCGACCGTGAAACCCACAGACCCAAAGGGTTTGGTTTTGTAGAGATGGAAGACGATTCCGCGGCTGAAGCCGCCATCTCCCAGCTTGATGGAAAAGAACTTGGTGGACGCAATCTCCGTGTCAACGAAGCTATTGCGAAGCCCCGGCCGACCAGAAGCTACCGCGACTGATCCATACCGATCACACATCTGGAGCCGTTCCCAAGGGGACGGCTCTTTTTCTACCCATCCCTTTCCATTGTCCAGCCATGCGGTAGGATCACCCAGTCACAGCTAGGGGTTCAATGCCATGGCTTTGAACCGGGGCACCCATTCACCATCCAGCTCAACCTGCTCTGTAAACATGCTATAAGGCCTGATCCACCAGGATGTGGTTCCTTGGGGTCTATAGAGCACATAGGTCTCCAGCGTCTCGCTATGGATCACCGTATCGCACACCTCATAGAGCCCCCCCTTGAAATGACGGTACAATCCAGGCGGCAGGGTTTTCCTTTCAACCGGAGCTTTCATACATTCCTCAGCAAGAGTGTCCATATCAGCATGAACAATGCGACAAAAGCGATATTCACCAAGGTGAATACTCCCAGATACCTTCCAGCTCCATCGGGATCATGCTTTACATAGCCTTTAAAGGATATCACTGAAGCCAGTGAGGCGATCAGAGTCCCACAACCTCCAGCATTCACCCCCAATAGAAGCTGCCGGGAGCCATCGGTAAAGGGAGCCAGCAGTAAGGTTGCCGGCACATTGCTGATAATCTGGCTGGCAAACAGGGAGGTCAGGAAAACCCGGCCTTCCAGCAAACGCTCCAGGAAACGCTTCACCGGTTCTATGGCCCCCATGTTTCCCACAAAAATGAAAAAAACCACAAAGGTCAGCAATAGGGAATAGTCGACCTGTTTCAGCAACGTTTTCTGGGCTGCCAAAGCAATCACCACCACAGCCAGATACCATGGCACCAGATTGAACACCGAGGCGATCGCAATGATGAACAGTATCAGGTAACGCACCAGCAGGGCCCTTTCCACTGGTTCCGGTTGTTCCAGGGGAATCGAAACCATACCGCTGCCACCATGCACTCCCCATAAGAAAACCACCAGGAGAAGAGCTCCTGAAACCACTAGGGGCAGCATGGTGGTGAAGAACTCCCCACCCCCCATGCCATAGAAGGAATAGATGTACAGATTCTGTGGATTGCCGACCGGGGTTAGGGAACTGCCAATATTGGCCGCCACCGTCTGCAACACCACGGTAAGCAGAATCGGTTTCCGATCCCCGCAAAGAGTGAACACCACTAAGGTGAAAGGCACAAAGGTCAACAAGGAGACATCGTTGGTGATCCACATCGAGGTGAAGAACGTGATTCCCACCAGGACTCCGGAGACTTGGCGCAGGGAATGCACCCGTCTGAGGAGAAAGAATGCCATGTGATCGAACAGATGGACTTTTCGAAAACCCGCCACCACCACCATCAATGAGAACAGACATCCCAGAACCTTGAAATCGATATACCCGATATACGCCGCTGAGGGTGGCACCAGAAACACCGACACAATCGCCAATGAACAGGCTAGGACAAGGACTGTCTCACGTTTGATAAAAGCCCTTGCCCTTTCAGGAAATGAATCACCAGGCACCGCCACCGCCACCGCCGAACCCTCCTCCGGAAAAACCACCACCACCAAACGAAGATCCACCGAAGTGTCCTCCTGGGCTTGTCTTAGGTACACTCACCGTTGAAGTGATCAACGAACTGTTGCATCTATTGAGCATGGAACTCAGAAACATGATATTCCAGACATCATACCCTCCGCGATACCAAACCGGGGGCTCCAAAGTAATGGAGGCAAATTTTTTCGCCCATCTCTTCTCCAATCCCATGACAATCGCATAGGACAGCGTGTGGTAATAGTACTGGGGATCCTCGTCGATCATCCGTTGGAGTTTCTCAATCTCCACTTTGTCGATAAAATCACGGAATCCCAGGATCAGTTCCAGCTGTTTTCTCCCATATTCGCTGCGTTTGCGGATTATGACCGCGAAAAACGCCAGAGGAGCGATAGCCGCCACCGCTTTGGCAGCCTCGGTCAAACCAAACATCACCTCTACATCGGCGAATAGGGTGAAGATGCCAAGAATCGGACAGGATACCAGTGCCACCAGCGCAAACAGCAGTCCCCAACCGATTTTCCCGGCGCTCTTCCGAAGATGCCAGGTGCGCATCATGAAATAGCCGATGACCCCGAGCAGGGCGGCCACCACCAGTGAAGCCACAATAATCACCAAGGTGAGAGCCCCGGGGTAGTTCATGGTGATCGCCAAGGAGAAGCCGATAGCTGGAACCAACACCAGCAGAGCCGATAAGGCAGCCATATTGCGCGCTTTCGCATCGGTTAGCGACCGTGCGCCACTATAATAACGGGAAATGGTGCCTCCAAGCTTCTGGTATTCAACAAAGAATTTCCCTTCGAGATCAGAGGTCGACACCACACCGTTCTTTCCGCTTTTGAAAAAAGCATTGAACAGTTGTTTCTCATGGGGGGAAGGATCCACCGGGTCGTGTCCTTTGATAAACGAGAACTTCTTGTTGTCCTCCACAATGGTCAGACACCCTTTGTCTGCCCAATAAAAGATCATGGAAGTCACATCGCGCGGGTCCAGTGTCCCATCGATCAGATACCCCATATCGACCGGAGTCATTCCTTTGGGAGGATAGAATTGCGGAACGATGATCAATTCATGGTCACGACCGTGTCGGAACCAGAAGAAAACCGCCAGACCCACCGCGACGAGCGATATCCAGAAATTGAAATGGGAGACAATCCCCTGCCAATCGGTTCTCGCGGCATAGTAGCCCTCATCCATCAACACGCTTATCGTGACCGCCTCACCGGGAAGCAGATTGGAAACCCGCCCCGAAAGCACCGTTCCGTCTTCGGACAAGGAGGCTTCGACCCCTAGGGCGGTGGTGGTTCCCCACACTCCGCGGGTGAAGGTGATGGCCTGGTCGGCAATGGGTTTGGGAAAACGGATGGTGAACACGTAGGAACCAATGGGAACTTCCCAATCCTCTCCCACGATATTCATATAGAATTCGTCATAACCCACATTGCGGTCCGCTCCGATATCATATGTATATGACAGACGGTAGCGCCTATCCCCGGTGACCGTCCTGTCGGCATTCCCGACCTTGATGACTAGATAGTCGCCTTCGGCATAGGTGCTGAAACTCTCGGAAACGCGTATATCCATCACATGGACCCGGATATCGGTTTTCCCGGGATCCTGGAAACGGTACATGACCGGCAAGGTACGGTAGAATCCATGCAGCGGAGTCTGGAAACGCATATCCACGGTCTCCTCGATACCATACACCCCATCGGCAGAGATGGTGATGTCGGATGCCAGAGACTCTATCGAATATCCTGTGGATACGGCCTGTAGTGACAGACACGCGCATCCCAGCAGCAGTATGGTGAAAAAGAACCCTCGTTTTCTATGCATTATGATTGAAAATTCACTTTCACCTGTCCACGGGCCTCGTCCTCGATTGCCAGATAGGGCAATTTGGTGAACTTGGTGATACTGGCTACGAAAGAACTGGGGATTGTCTGGATGATCGTGTTGAGATCGTTGACAATCGCATTGTAGTATTTGCGCGCGCTGAGCAATTCCTCTTCGATTTTCTGCAACTGGGCCTGTAGATCGAGGAATCCCTGGTTGGCTTTGAGTTCAGGATAGCTCTCGCTCAAGGCGAACAGGCTTTTAAGGGTGGAGCTGAAAGCGTTGGAGGCTTCGTTCTTCGCTTCCAAAGAGGTGGCGCCCATCGCTTTGTTGCGGGCTTCGATAACCGCGGTGAGGGTCTTGGTCTCATGGGAGGCATACCCTTTCACGGTCTCGACAAGATTGGGGACCAGATCATACCTTTTCTTCAGATGCGCATCGATTGCCGCCGCTGACTCTTCGCTCTGATTTCTCAGGCGGATCATTTTGTTGTAGACACCGACACCATACAACAGAATAAGAAGCAATACCGCCAAACTGATAATCCACGCCATGATACCCCTCCAGCTGAATCTGAGATGAGATGAGATGAGATGCGGATTTTTCCGCACTGTTGGATTTTGGAGAAATCCTTTATGAAACCATCATATAACCTATTGTCATCACAGTCTATATCCTATGCTGGGGTAGATGGGTGATTATCCAGACAATATCCGCTTCCCATGGGATGCCGCACATCATCCACAGGGCAAGGCAAAGGCTCCGGCCGGCATTGCCGCAGCCCCTCACAGCATATTATCCTTGTATTTTACAGGGAATTACTGTATATTCATACAGGTTGATAGTATAAATATTCGATTCTGGGGGATGAGTATGAAAGAACGCCACAACCGCCTGTCGGTGGTGAAGGAATTGATCAAGAACAATCGCATCGATAACCAGGATACCCTATTGGATCTTCTGGGAAAAGAAGGTTTCTCTGTCACCCAGGCGACCTTGTCCAGAGATCTCAAGATGCTGAAAGTCGGGAAGATCTCCGATGGCTGGTCCGGATACTATTACGCGCTTCCTGAAAACGACCTTATCTCCGAATCGGAGAAAAGCTACATACAGGACGTGAGACGGGGCGTCCTCTCCATCGAATTCAGCATGAACTTCGGTGTGATCAAAACCCGTCAGGGACATGCCAACAGCGTGGCACTCGCCCTTGACATACTGGGTCTACCCGAAATCCTTGGCACTCTCGCCGGTGACGATACCATTTTTGTGATCCTCAGAGAGGGGATGACCAAGGAAGACCTGCTGGAAAGTTTTAAAATCCGCATACCGGAAATCGACACCTGATAACGGTTGCCTCCTTGTCCAGATTTTCACCAATAGATAGAATGCAACCACCTGTTGTGAAAAAAGGAGCTCTCCATCATGGACTATACAGATCTCTCTCAGACCAATTCATTCAAGAAGCTACAGGAAACCCAAGCCCTGGATATCCGCAGTACGCTTGATAGCGCGCGCATTGCCGCTTCCAGCATTCCCGCTGGGCAGGGAATCACCTATAATTGGGCGGCGATGCCCATCGGCAACCAGCATCTCCAAATCTTCCGTGCGATGGCAAAAGAACAACAGCTTGTGGAGAAATACCGTGAACTGCTCTCTGGGGGGATCATGAATACCGGTGAGAACCGGCTCGTGCTCCATCACCTTACCCGGGGAAAAGTGCTTGGTGGACAAGAGGCCATCTATGCCGATGATGAGGAGAAGGGGGCCTTCTATGCACAGCAACTGGCCGGCATCGAAGCCTTCTCACAGAAAATCAGAAGTGGAGAAATCCTCGGATCAACCGGAAAAAAAATCAAAACGGTGGTCCAGATTGGCATAGGAGGAAGTGATCTTGGACCAAGAGCGCTTTATCTGGCCCTCAAAGGCTATTGCTTTGGAGCCGATATCGAACAGCTTGAAGCCCGGTTCATTTCCAATGTGGATCCCGACGATGCCGCCGAAGTGATGGAGAATCTTGATTTCGCCTCGACGATGTTCATATTGGTCACAAAAAGCGGTACCACCCAGGAAACCCTCACCAACCAGCAGCTGGTCATGCACATGATGGAACAGGCGGGTGTAGCCGGCCTTGATCCAGCCCGGCACATGGTGGTGGTGACCAGCAAGACCAGTCCCCTGGCTTCATCCCAGGGATTTCTGGCCGCGTTTTTCATCGATGACTATATCGGAGGAAGATATTCATCCTCCAGTGCGGTGGGAGCAGTGGTTCTCTCCATCGCTTTCGGATACAACGTGTTCGCCCGCTTCCTTGCAGGAGCCCATCAGGCCGACCTGATGGCTTTGGAACCGGAACCAACCAGGAATGCCGCCATGCTGGACGCCCTCATCGGTGTCTACCTGCGCAATGTGCTGCATTGTCCGTTCACCGCCATCCTGCCGTATTCGCAAGCCCTCTCCCGATTCCCAGCCCATCTCCAGCAACTTGATATGGAAAGCAATGGAAAACATGTCAATCGATTCGGAAAGCCAGTCGATTATCCCACCGGGCCGGTGGTCTTCGGAGAACCGGGAACGAATGGACAGCACTCCTTCTTCCAGCTTCTCCACCAGGGGACCGATACGGTTCCCCTTCAGTTTATCGGATTCAAACACAACCAGCGGGGCATTGACATCAACACCGAAGGCTCCACCAGCCAGAAGAAACTGGTGGCCAATCTGATTGCCCAGATAGTCGCCTTCGCCTGCGGGAAAGAGAGCCAGAACCCCAATAGACAATTCGAAGGCAACCGTTGGTCAAGCCTGCTGTATGGCGACCAGCTCACTCCGGAAGCCCTTGGATCCCTGCTCGCCCATTATGAGAACAAGGTCATGTTCCAGGGATTCCTCTGGAACGTGGATTCCTTTGATCAGGAAGGAGTGCAGTTGGGAAAAGTCCTTGCCAGGCAAGTCCTGTCCGGCGGTGGTGGAGACAAAGCCCTGCAGGCCTATATGGAGCTGATGCTCTGACTCAGGGAGTCGCGGATCTGGTTGGCATACCAGGTCTGCAGTTTGCCGTTGGAAGCTATGATGTCACCGCTTTGGGGAATGTGTTCTGAGGGTACGAAGGTCTCATAGACCCCGCCCGCTTCCTGAAGAATCACCATCCCTGCGGCTATATCGTAATAATGCAATCCGTATTCGAAAAATCCATCAGCACGGGCGCAGGCAAGGTAGCACAGGTGCAAAGCGGCTGATCCCAGATCCCGGATGTCGCGGGTCTGCACGAAAATCTCCTGCAGCATTCTGAAATACTGGGGTGCAAGCCAATGCTTCCGGTGGGGAGGCGAGATCAGTGACATCGCCACCGAGGGATCATCGACCGAGGACACCTTGATGGGTTGTCCATTGAGAAAAGCCCCCTCACCTGATACCGCGGTGAACAGCTCATGCTGTCTTGGGTTGAACACCACACCTACCAAAGGTTTCCCCAGAGTCTCCTCATAGGCGATGCTGATGGTGTAATCGGGAATGCTCCGGGTAAAATTCACCGTTCCATCGATTGGATCGATAATCCAGCGTCCACTTCCCTCCTGCGCGTCCGATTCTCCGGATTCCTCCCCCCAGAATCCATCCTGGGGAAAACACTCGCGCAGGTATCCGACAATCATGTTCTCAGCGGCTGTATCATAGGTCGTGACGATATCGTTAGGCGCTTTCTCACTGATCGATTCTGTCTGGAGTGTGGCTTCCAACAGCATTTCGCCCACTTGTTTTGCGATAACCACAGCTGCGCTCAGACGCTGGAGCCATGGGGTTTTGTGATTTGATTGGTTCATGGATGGTTTTTCCTTGTATTGGGCATATCATACCAAGTCGGAAAAGAAATAAAAACCCCCTGGGGAAAAGGAGGTTAAACCCAGGGGGAACAAAAAGGAGGTTATGAAAAAACAAACTGGATGGCGTCCACATACTCGGAAGGAATATGCCATCCGTTTATCCTTTCGAAGGGAAACATACCGCCAATAAAAAAATTAATCAAGCGGTTTGACAATTTTTATCCGAGAATTTTTTAATCTTTTTATTGTTAGAGATTAAACTTATAAATAATCGATATATCAGTTGGAATAACCGGCCAGTGTCCTGTTTAAAACATCTTCAGGAACATTAAAATGGCTATCTCGCCATATAATCTACCAATTAAACCATTTCCAAACCAACATTCACTTAGAAACACCCCGGTTCGCGCCAGGGTGCCTCCAGTAATATCTTTGTCAATTTTTCATTGAAGCCGGCTGCCGGGTATTCTCCAGCACATCACGCCATAGGCTACCCTCGATATTCACGTGGTTCCGCTCGGCGACCGCCACCTTGATCGGTATATGGACAAACTTGTTGTTGACCAGGGAGATCAAGGCCTGGGTTTTACCCGCCATGGCCGCATGGACCGCATGGGCACCCAGACGTGAACAATAGATGGAGTCATTTGGATTGGCCGGTGCGCTGCGCACGATATAGGAGGGATCGATGTATTTGATATTGGTTTCTATCTTTTCCCGTTTGAAATAGGTTTTGATGGCATCCTTGAGGAAGATACCGATATCGGTGAACTTCACATTGCCGGAAGGATCCTTCTCCCCTGTTTCCGGAACCAGATTCTGTCCTGCGCCCTCAGCCACCAGAATAACCGCGTGGCCGCGTTCCAGAATGCGTTTTTTCAGATGAGCCAGCAAACCATTGGAGCCTTCCAGATCAAACGGATTCTCAGGTATAAGGCAGAAATTCACATCGCTTTGGGCCAACGCGGTGTGGGCGGCGATAAAACCCGACTCCCGTCCCATCACCTTCACCATGCCGATGCCATTGATCGATCCTTTCGCCTCCATATGCGCGCCACGTACCGAGGGAACCGCCGCGGAGACCGCGGTATCGAATCCAAAGGAACACTGGATGAAGGAAAGATCGTTGTCTATGGTCTTGGGAACCCCGATGACGGCGATCTTCAACCCCCGTTTCTTCACTTCCTCACCGATTTCCCAGGCTCCCCGCAAAGTGCCATCACCCCCGATGGTGATCAGGATGTTGATATTCAGCCTTTCCAGGGAATCGACAATCTCCCCCACTTTGTCACCCCCCCCGCGTGATGAACCCAGAATGGAACCACCCTTCTCCTGGATATCATCGACAACATCGGGATCAAGGGTCATCAGGGGATACGGTGAGTCCTCAAGCAGGCCTTTATAGCCAAACCTGATGCCGGAAATCCGCCGGACGTTGTACCGGTACCAGAAACACCGGACCACTGCGCGGATCACATTGTTCAGACCGGGACAAAGCCCCCCGCAGGTTACGATAGCGGCATGCACATGGGCGGGGTTGAAATAGATCTTCTCACGGGGACCCGCGACTTCCACCGTATCATGGTCTTCGGGAACTTCATCACCATTCTCATTTATCCAAGCATCAATGCCGTAGTAGATCCGCTTTCTCTCACTGACATAATCAGCGAGTCCATCGTCTACCAGTTTCGACATTCTGATAGGCGAAGTGATTTTCGGTTCTCCCAGAGTAGGTATAGTGAAATCATATTTGTTCTTATCACTGCTCTCCATCGACCGGCTCCTTTGCATATTCATGTAACAATCCTTTCAACTCATTGTCAAATTTTTCAAATGGCTCCACCAGACGCTCTTTCGCCTCCAGTTGGAAACCATTGTACAAGGCGAGAAAACGCCTGCCGAACGGGGTAAGCGAGGAACCGTCGTGGGCGGCACCCCCTTTCCTGCGATCCACAACCGGAACCAGCAATTGGTTTTCCAGATTCCTCACCATGCCGTAGGCTTTCGAATAGGATATTTCCATCGATGAGGCGGCAGCCCGGAGGGAGCCTTCGCTTTCCACCCGTTGCAGGAGCCAGTACACACCGATTCCCATGAATTTCTCACCATCGGCATCCACAAGATAGAGTTTTGATTTTACTTCCATGCTTCTCCTGCCGCCCGGTAGACGAGCCCCACGAACCGTTCGATGGATTCGCGGTCCACACTTGAATACGCCACCCTAAGATACTGCTCCCCGATGGATACAGTACCCACCCCATAGGTTTCAAGTAGGTATGTCCGTAGTATCTTTGCATCACGCAAACAGCGGAACGAGAAAAAGTACCCCGAGTTGAACGGAAGCGGACACAGGCGCGCCTCGGTCGGCCTATAAAGCTCCAAGGCTCTTTGAACCAGCCGATAGCGCTCGCGCATCTCTTCACATCCCCTGGCAGTCTCCATGTGGAACCGAGGGTCGGATAAAGCGGAGACCAGCAGGGATTGCCCGATAGTTGAGCAGCTTGAGACACTTGAGCGTATCGCACCCATGGTTTTCTGGACCAAAGCCCCGTAGTGCGCGCTGGACAGCCCTTTCGCCCCAAAGGTGATGAAACCTACCCTGAAACCCCAGACCATGGCTTCTTTGGTGGCAGCATCGCACTTTACCGCCAGCAGATTCCCACTGAGCGTGCACAATGCGGCAAACATCGATTCCCTGGCGCATTCCTGTGTATGGAACAAGCCAAAATAGGCGTCATCGATCAACACCACCAGATGCTTGCCAGATAGGGCACAGGAAGCCAACGCTTCGGCCAAAGCCTCCCACTCGTTCTGTGTGGGGGTATATCCGGTGGGATTGTTGGGAAAATTGAGCAGAACCACCACTTTCCCATGGTCCACGGCCATCACCGCCAGGCGCAGTTCCTCAATCGCCAGCTGGTTTTGCCGATTGAACAGAGGATAACTGACCAGATCGGCATTGTGGCGGGTTTCGAAAATCAATGGATAATTATCCCAGCAGGGCTCCGGTATCAATACGGTATCGCCTTGTCCGACAAACAGATCCGCAGCCAGAGAAAGCGCATGGGTAAGTCCCGCTGTCACCACCGGGAGAGAAAAAGACTTACCCGTCAGAGAAGGGTTTTTCCTTATGATCTCTTCCTGCCACTTCTGGCGCAAAACCATATCGCCCGACGTAGGTGAATAGGAAACCAGTTTCTGCGCAGGAAAGGCCGGCACCGCTTCGGATATGGATGATAGATGGATGGGTTTCCCCATTTCCAAGGCAACTCCCGCGGTAGCATTGATATCATAGGCTTTCTGGCCGGCCTCGGCGCTCTGAGCCACGATTCCTTTAGGGAAGTAGATAGCCTGACCATATGGGGACAACAGGGAAGCCACTATGGAATCTTCCAGGACCTTGTTTAAATCACGTGCGTCCGCATGCATGGTTCTATTCCTTCTCCGCTAGCACAAGCATTTTCATGAATTCCTCTTCATCGACAATCCTCACACCAAAGGCCTGTGCTTGTCCCAATTTTCCTCCAGCACTCGTTCCAGCCAGCAGGTGGGTGGTTTTTCCAGTCACCGAGCTCGTAGTACGGCCGCCCCGCTTCTCAATCTCAGCCATCGCCAGCGAACGGGGAGTATAATGGATGAAGCTTCCGGTCACACACCAGGTCTGGCCTGAGAAAACCTGTGGTAGAACTGCTGTTGCGGATACCGGCTCCTCGGAGAAATTCAAACCGGTTTGCCTAAGCAGCCTGATCCGTTCGCGCATGCCACTATCCCGTAGATTATCAAAAAGAGAAGTGACTGTCTTCTCTCCGAACCCCTTGATCGCCAGCAAAGTCCCACGATCATCCCTATCCACCAGATCCAGCAAGGCATCGACAGAGTATATCCCGGCTGAGACCAACAGGTCCACCGCCTTGTGGCCGAATTCCGGTATGCCCAAAGATACCAGGACGTTACGATATGGTCTGGTTTTGCTTTTTGCCACCCCTTGGATCAAAGCTTCGACTTTCTTTGCGCCAAAGCCCTTCTCCCCGATCAGCCAGGTATAATCGATGGCATAGATATCGGGGAGGTCTTCGAGCCAACCCTTTTCAATCAGCGCCAGGACCGTCTCGGGACCCAGCCCTTCGATATCCATCTGTCCTTTTCCCACAAAGAAACTGATCCGTGCGGCAACCTGGTCGGGGCAGGTGGGATTGGGACAGAACGTATGGGCACCCTTGGACACCAGGAAAGTCTGGCAACAGGGGCAGACCAGTGGCATGCGCCAGGTGGTGTTTCCCCCGTTGTTTTTCTCGAGAACCCGCTCAACGGCTGGAATCACATCCCCCCGTTTGGAAATAGCCACCGTATCCCCGATAGCCAATTCCAGCAGATCGATATAATCCTGATTGTGCAAGGTGATGTTTGAGACTACCGATCCTCCGATGGGAACACTCTCCACCCTGGCCACTGGGGTGATGCGTCCGGTCCGGCCAACCTGCACATCGATCCCCAGCACGGTGGTCTCAGCCTGTGGCGCCTCGAACTTATAGGCGATCGCCCAACGGGGATGGTGTCCGGTGTAACCGAAAGCCTCCCGCAGCTCCAATTCGTTGACTTTCACCACCAGACCATCTATCTCATATCCCAGGGTTTTCCTGCGGCGGGTCATTTCCTCTATATAAGCCGGAATATCAGCATAGCTACCGGTAAACACCCCTGGTAGTCCCGATTTTCCGGCCTTCTCGGCGGCAATCACAGCAGTGCGTGCGAAAACCCCTACTGAAGGATTCACACGGAATCCCAGATCCACAAGAGTGCGTAGAATCCCAAGATGGTTGGTGCTCTGCGCACCCGAGGTATCCGAAGTATTCCACAAACCCTCATATACAAATATCGTCAAGGGAACCCGTGCGGTCTCACTGCTTTTTATCCTTCTGACCGTACCGGCGGCAAGATTGCGGGGATTCGCGAACGGAACTTCCTGCTGGGCATTCAAAGTGGCGAAATCATCCTTCGGTAGAAAGACCTCACCCCTCACCGCGATAGTCAACGGCCGCCCAAGCCGTAATGGGACGGACCCGATTGTCCGGATATTCGCGGTCACATCGTTTCCCACCGCACCGTTTCCACGGGTGACCGCCCGCACCAGCACACCCTGTTCATAATACAGCACCATGGAGACACCATCGATCTTCTCTTCGACCACAAAGGAAAGATCGGCATCGAAACGATCCCCGCTTTTCTGGATCCACTGCAGGATTTCCTGGCTTGAATAGGCTTTATCAAGACTCAGAACGGGAACCGTATGGCGGATTTCAGGGAAATCGGCACTAAGATCGCTGCCCACCCGCTGGGAGGGAGAATCAGGCGCCATGAGATCGGGATGCTCTCTTTCCAGACATATCAAACGGTCCATCAACCTATCATATGAAAGATCGCTTACCGTAGGAGATGCCTCAACATAGTATTGGTGCTGGTATTCCTGTAAAACCCTGGTAAGCCAGGCGATTTCCTCAGCAGCGGATTGTGGGACCCGATCGCTCATCGATGACTCTCCTTGTCTCCCCGATGGGGTTTGTTCCAGTATATCTTCTTTACCTTTTTTTGCCATTGCAGTTAAGGGGGTAAAATGCTATTTTTACTTATATGGAGGCGGGAAACAAAGCATTATGGCGGAAAGATTGCCCCGAAACGTCATTACCAAAGCCAGACCTCTCCATGGCATCATCATACAATCCACGATAGATTCCGGCCTGGTCCTTGATATCAAACTGCCCGAACTGGACAACCGGTTCCTGACCATCGGTTCCAAGGATGTGACCGGCAACAACCATATTCCCATATTCGATGATAGCATCCCCCTGTTCACCTCGTCCCGGATCAGTTATAAAGGGCAACCTCTTATGGCGCTTTTCGGACCGGACACGGAAACCGTCGAGGTGAAAGCCCGTGAGATCGAGATTGAATACCAGCTGGCGGATGCAGTGAGCAACAATCCCCCCCCGGATGAAACCGCCGCATCCAATCCAGCCACCTATGCCTGGGGAGACCTTCAAGCGGTCATGGCGGAAGCCCTGGGGTTTGTTGAACGCACCTATACGGACCGGAGCGTCAGCACCTGTGAAACCATGGTCACCTTCGCCAAGGCTCAGTGCAATGACGATTTCCTCAATATTGAAGTCCCTACCCAATGGCCTTTCCATGTACGGGACTCGGTGGCCGAAGTATGTGGAAAGCAAAAGAAGAAAATCATTGTCACACCGACCTCCTATTTCGCCATCAAGGATGAAAAACTCATTCTACCGTCAATACTGGCCTCAATCGCCGCTTTAGCGGCTATCAAATCCGGTCAACCAGTCCAGATAGGAGCTAGGTTGCCCACCTATCGTCCGCTTATGAGGATTACCCGGAAAACCGCCCTGGATGCCTCCCGGAAACCCATTGCTGAAACAGTGCAAGCCTTTGTGGACCAGGGCGCATACGCCCTTTTCTCTGAGGAAATGTTCAAACAGATCCTCAGTGGCCTATGTCCCCAATATCCCTTGCAGGCTTTTTCCGTGCAAGTCCATTTCACTACCTCCGACACCCCTCCTGCCCACTTCTATGGCGACCTTGGATACAGCACCGCGCTGTTCTCCTCGGAAGCGCATTCCTCGGCTCTGGCGAAAGAAGCCCAGATGAATCCAGCCAACTGGCGGCTCAAATATTACAGTGAATCCCCACAACGGACACCGGTTCTGGCTACCTTGCCATACGCCAGACTGCGGGACCTCATCGGTGGTATCTGCGTGAAATCGGACTACGCCCGCCACAATGCGGTGTATGAGCTCCAACGGAGGACAAAGAATCCCCTTTCAACTTTCCTCAATTATTCCAGAGGAATGGGCATCGCCTGCGGCGCCGGATGCAATGGTTTCAGCGCCACCTTCGCCCCACTGCAGCAATACCATATCGGACTCACACTGGATGCGAATGGACATGTCCAAGTGGATACCAGCTACTATCCAACCCAGAAAATGGTCTCGCTATGGAAAAAGATCATCGCAAAAACCCTGGGAGTCGATCGGGATACCATCGATTTTGTGTGCGAGAACACTTCGGATATGCTGGATAGCGGACCAAATGTGTTGTCCCAGGATGTCGACCCCGCCGCCTCCATGCTGATAAAATGCTGTGAATCCATCAAGAGCAGGCGGTTCCAGGAGCCTCTTCCCCTGTCGGAAACCGTATCCACCCGTTCGGTGGTTTCCAACACAAACCCGCTCTTCACCAGCGGGACCTGGGGAACTCTTGTTTTGGAACTTGAGATCAACACAGTCTCGCTTGTCATTGAGATCAGACATATCTGGGGAAGCTTCGCCATCTCCAACATCCTGGACCAGGAACAGCTGTTGATCAAGTTACGGCATATCATCACGATGAGCCTGTATGAATGCGGCGCCAGCTTTAGCAAGGAAACCGGACGCAAGACCTCGCTGGATATCGATATCGAAGACCAGAACACCGGTGTGGTTCCCAGCTCGGTCAGTTCCGCCCTTAGAGGGATGGTGCTGGCGGCATTCTCATCGGCCCTTTCCCAGGCCTTGAACAACGAAGTGGACACCCTGCCCGTGTGCAGCGAGGATATCCTGGGATACTTCCGGAGGAGTGAATGAAAATCGAATGCACTGTGGATGGAAAGCATTGCCTCTTCACTGTCAATTCGAACAAACCGTTGAATCTGATCCTTATGGAAGAGATGGAGGTTCCAGCCCTGAATTCCCACTGCCGCGATGGAAACTGTGGCAATTGCGTGGTACTGCTCAATGATGAGGCGGTGCTTGCCTGCCTGACACCCGCCTTCCGTTTGAAGGACGCGCGGATCCTCACCTTCGAAGGCTACCAGAAAACCCGGTTCTGGCATGATATCGAAAGGGCTTTCGAGGATACCAAAAGCCATCCGTGTCCCTACTGCTTCGCTTCCAAAACCCTGATCCTGGAGTCCCTTCTCCAGACTCTGGGAAAATCGGAAACCGGTGGAGGCCCGGGTGAGAACTCTCCCGACGATGCCACCATCATCAGTGAGATGGGACTCAATACCTGCAACTGCCTTGATGCCCACGAGATTGTGGAGATATTCAATACAGCGGCGGCTTACCGGAGGCGCAGACGTGTACGAAGGAATTAGGTCGCCGGCAATCCATGCCCCTAAGACCATGAATGATCTGGTCTCAGCTTCCTCCCGTTTTCCCAATGCGGTATTCTGGGCGGGTGGTACCTATATCATGAGCCGCCATGATTACTATCCCACCCGGGAAAGCCACGATATCATCTCGCTGAACGAGATTCCCGAACTCAAGAGAATCACCCGCACTGACCGGTATCTGGAATTTGGATCCATGGTGAATATCAGCCAGCTGCTCTCTGTGGGAAAACCGGTGCTGCCAAAACTGCTCCAGGAAACCCTCAGGTCAATGGCCACCCATATCGTACGCAAACAGATCACGATCGGCGGAGCCTTGTGTACTCCCGATCTGCGTCTGGGCATCAGCGGAACCCTGGCGGTACTGAATGCCGAAGTGGAAATCAAAAGGTGCGATGGCCTCAAAACCGATAGCAAATGGATTCCTGTGGGAAGGATGTATGATCAGAACGGTGCCCTGCTGCTTTCAAAAAACGAATTGGTCACCCATGTCCGGGTCGGTTTCGGGGACGAGAACTTCCATATCTTCAAATCCGCGGGAAATCCGCTGGCAAACCCGGAGGAGACGGTTCTGTTCTCTCTGGCATGCTCATACAATCAATCGGTCATCAACAATCTGCGTTTCTGTTTCGTCCTTCCCCAAGGCGGTTTCCTGATGTCCCATGATATTGAGATGATGGTGCGGGGCATGATGCTGCCCTTTTCCTCCCAGCAGGTTTCCCGCATCATCCGCACCTTCATTGACACAATCGCCTCCGGTGAACAGGGGAAGATGGCTGGTATACAAAAGGAACGGATCAAAAGGTTCTTTGAATCAACCCTCCATGAACTGAACACCAGGAGCCTCACCGAACGGTAATCCGTGCAGACAGCTGTACAGACGATTGTTACCACGGGTTATCAAGGGACCCGCCTTGTGCTACAATGACGGCCATTGAGGAGTCCTACATGCCCGAATTCGTCCATCTGCACAACCACACCGATTTTTCACTTCTTGATGGAGCCGCTCCTATAAGCCGGTACATCGCCAAGGCAGAGAAGTTTGGTATGAAGCATCTGGCGATCACCGACCATGGAAATATGTTTGGAGCGCTTAAATTCTACAATGAATGCAAAAGCCACGGCATCAATCCAATTGTCGGATGCGAATTCTATGTGAATCCCGAATCGCACACCACCAAGACCGCCACTGCCAGTGGCAGCCGGTACTATCATATGATACTGCTTGCCATGAATGAGCAGGGCTACCGGAATCTGATGCTGCTCAATTCGTTTTCCTACACTGAAGGCTATTACTACAAACCGCGTATCGACGATCAGTTGCTGATGGAACACAACGCAGGTCTCATCTGTCTTTCGGCATGTCTGGCGGGAGAGATTCCCCAGCTGCTTGTGGAAAACAATTACGAAGGAGCCAAACAGCGCGCACTGTTCTATGCCTCGATTTTCGATGACAACCGCTATTATCTGGAGCTTCAGGACCATGGTCTGGCCGATCAGAAACGGACCAACCCATTGATTGTCCAGATAGCTCGGGAAACCGGCCTACCCTTGGTGGCCACCAATGATATCCATTATATCGAAGCTTCCGATGCCAACGCCCAGGATATCAGCTTGTGTATTGGAACAAACAAGAAGAAAAACGATACGGACCGCATGCGTTTTGAAACCCAGGAATTCTACATGAAAAGCCCTGACCAGATGGCCGGGCTTTTCTCATGGATTCCCGAGGCGATCGAGAACACGGTGAAAATCGCCCAGCGGTGTGATTTGAATATCAGCAAGCCTGGACCTTTGCTGCCTGCCTATGACATCCCCCCCCAATTCACCTCCATCGATGAATACCTGCGGTTTATCGCCAACGAGGGGCTGGCGAAACGGTATCCCAAAGTCACCAAAGAACTTCAAGACCGCTTGGAATACGAGCTGGACATCATCACCCGCATGGGATTCACCGGTTATTTCCTAATCGTATGGGATTTTATCCACTGGGCGAAAACCCATGGCATTCCGGTAGGACCCGGACGGGGATCCGGCGCCGGATCCCTGGTGGCCTATTCCATGACCATCACCGACATCGATCCCATCAAATACGACCTGCTCTTTGAGCGGTTCCTCAATCCTGAACGCATATCGATGCCCGATTTCGATATCGACTTCTGTTTCGAGCGCCGGCAGGAAGTCATCGATTATGTCACGGCTACATACGGTAGCGACCGGGTTGCCCAGATCGCCACCTTTGGAACCCTCAAGGTGAAAGCGGTGCTGAAGGATGTCGCGCGGGCACTGGACATTCCTTTCGCGGAAGCCACCCGGATCGTCAATCTTGTTCCGGAAGAACTCCCTGACGATGAAACCACGGGAAAAGCCCGCAAGCTATCCGTCCAAGGAGCCATCGATTTCACCCCTGAGCTCAAGGAACTGGAGGAGAAAGGGGGTGTCTTCGCTGAATTGTTCGATGTCGCCAAGCGTCTTGAAGGCTTGAACCGCCATACCTCCACCCATGCGGCCGGTGTGGTGATCAGCCAGAATCTGCTTACCGATTATGTCCCGTTGTACCGCGATCCAAAAACCGGAGCCATCTCCACCCAATACACCATGGACCTGCTTGAGGACTGCGGTCTGGTGAAAATGGATTTCCTGGGCCTTAAAACCCTCACCCTGATCAAGCATACCGAGGATCTGATAAAAAAACGCGATCCCTCCTTCTCGATCGAGAACATCGATGAAGAGGATGCCAAGACCTTTGACATGCTGGGAAAAGGCGATAGCGCCTGTGTGTTCCAGTTTGAAAGTACCGGGATGCAACGGGTTCTCAAGGAGGCCAAACCCAACTCCATCGAAGATCTGGTGGCTTTGAACGCGCTTTACCGGCCAGGCCCCATGGCGTATATTCCCAAATATATTGATTCCAAAAATGGCAAGCAGGCTATCGAATATTTCCACCCTGACCTTGAAGGTCCTTTGAAAACCACTTACGGAGTGATTGTCTATCAGGAACAGGTGATGAAAGTCGCCCAGATTATCGCCGGATATTCTCTTGGCCATGCGGATCTTCTACGCCGTGCGATGGGAAAGAAGAAAGTCGAGGTCATGCAGAAGGAAAAAATCTCCTTCATCGAGGGTGCTAGGAATAATGGATACACCAAAGAGGTGGCTGAAGGTATTTTCGAGATGCTCCTGCCGTTTGCAGGCTATGGTTTCAACAAATCGCATGCTGCTGCCTATTCGGTTGTGGCTTACCGGACGGCGTATCTCAAAGCGAATTATCCAGCTGAGTTCATGGCGGCGAACCTCACCAACGAAATCAACAGTCCTGATAAATTCACCCAGTATATCAATGAGACCAAAGCCATGGGAATCGGGATCGCCCCTCCATCGGTGAATCATTCCGACAAGCAGTTCAACGTGGTTGATGGAACAATCGTCTATGGTTTGCAGGGCATCAAGAATGTCGGCGAGGCCGCCGTGGAAAGCATCCTCCGTGAGCGGGAATCGCATGGACCCTATCGGGATTTCCTAGACTTCATCGGACGTTGCGAAGCCAAAGCATTGAATTCAAAACTGCTTGAATCCCTGATCAATTCCGGGGCTTTCGATGGTATGGGAGACAATCGTCCCACTCTGCTGGCCAACACGGAAGCCGCTGTGAAATACATGCAGAAGCGCCGTGAGAATGAAGCCTATGGACAAGCTTCGCTTTTCGATGCCGAGGAAGAGGCTTCCATGGAAACCTTCACCATGGACAAAGTACCCGACTCCACCTTGCTGGAGAAACTCGAAATCGAAAAAGACCTGATCGGCTTCTACATTTCGGGTCATCCCATGGACATCTACAGGGAGGTATGGAAGCGTTGCGTGACGGTGGATCTGGGACAACCCGACCGGATACCGAAGGGACGGCAGATAAACCTGGTCGCAATGGTTATCGGCATCCGCGAGATCGTCACCAAAGGCGGTGCGGGAGACCGCATGGCGTTCCTGCAGATATCCGACTTCAATGGTTCCGCCGAAGGGGTGGTTTTTCCAAAAATCTGGAAAGAATGCTATGAATCAGTGAAAACAGATGGCATCTATGGTTTCAAAGGGAAATTCGAAAGCCGGCAGGGCAAACTGTCTTTCCTGATCGAGGCCATCGTTCCTCCGGATACACTGGAACCGGAGGCCATCCGCGAAGCCCATGTATCCCTGGTCAAGGAGCTTTGTTCTCCCACTGTTCTGCGGGGTGTACTGGACACCTGCATCACCTATCGGGGTTCCTGCACCTTGCTGCTGCATATCATCGATGAGCAGGACATCCCCTCCGAAAACGCCGACAACCCACCGACCACCACCCGGTCGGAATCCATCATCCGTGCCGGACGGGACTTCGCAGTCGGCTACAGTACTGATTTCATATCCGCTTTGAAGGAAAACCCAGCGGTATCCGATATCTGGTTTGATTAGGGAGGTTGCCCCATGCGTGATTTTGCCCGAATGCTAGCGTTCATCCTTTCCATCTACAATATGCTTATCATTGTGAGAATCCTTCTGCTCTGGATACGTATCCCCCAGATGAACCTGAGCACCAGTGGAATCTCCGGATTCCTGGAAAAGGTAGTCGACCCCTATCTAGGCATATTCAAACGGATATCCATTCTCCACACGGGTAGGCTGGATTTCACACCTCTGGCCGCGCTGATGGTACTCAGTATTCTCCAACGCATACTGCAGACCTATGCTCTCACCGGAGACATGACTTTCGGGTATATCCTTGCCATCATCCTGCAATCCCTCTGGTATTCGATTGGCTCGTTTGTGCTGGGTTTGCTATGCATCCTGTTGGGTATCAGGCTCTTTTTCTGCTACCGCAAGACGGTGAACTCCATCCAATACATCAGCATGCTGAACAACTGGCTGAACCGGATCGTCGATCCGATCCATCGGGTGGTATTCGGTGGCAAGGAGGTTTCCGACCGCTTGCTTTACCTGGTGGCCCTGATCCTCATGGTCCTGCTATACGTGGCGCTCTCGATTGGAGTGAACCTGTTGACCAATTGGTTGATGGCATTCCATTTCTAGGATAGCGTGGTGTTTGTCCGTGAACTGGACCAGAAGGTCACTACCTTGCGGGGTGTGGGCCGCAGTGTCTGTGAAAGTTATAAAAACCTAGGCATCGAAACCTGGGGGGATCTGCTCCTTCTAGCCCCACGCACCTACGAAGACCGCAGTGTTCTTGTTCCCCTGGGAGGTCTCGCCGATGGCTGCTATGCCAATACCACGGTGCAGGTTCTTTCACACGGTTACTTCGGCAAAGGCCGGAAACGCACTCTCAAAGTCATGGTCAAGGATATCAGCAACGCAGGAGATGGTCGGGCCGCACTGTTGTGTTTTGGCCGCAATTTTCTGGAGAAAACCTTGTGTATTGGCTCCAGTTTCTATCTCTATGGTTTCTTCCAACGCAGCTTCAACGAATTGCAAAGCAGTCAATTCGAGATGTTGCCTTTAGCGGATGATGGCACAATACCAGGTGATTTCGGTAGATTATTACCGGTATATCCTCTTTCAGGCTCTCTTTCGCAACGTATCATCCGACGGGACATCCATAATATCCTGTTACAGTGCGGGGAACTCTCAGATGAACTTCCCGCCACAATGGTCCAGAAACATCAGATGATCTCTATGGAAGAGGCTATCCATTCACTGCATGGACCCGCATCGATGGAAGCTGTCCAACAGGCTTTCCGATTGCTGGCCTTCACTGAAGTGTATTATCTGCTGTTGATCAGCCGCCGAAAGAATCCCCTGTCCAAGACTACCGTTCCCGCTCCCCTCCTGCAACAGTCAGTCCAGGAAAACTCTCCTTTGGAACACCGTTTCATAGAGAGTCTCCCTTTTCCCCTTACCCGGGACCAGAAAACCGTTCTTGCGGAAATCCGGTCGGACCTGGCCTCCCCCAATCCCATGAACCGCCTGCTGCAAGGCGATGTGGGTTCTGGAAAAACCCTGATCGCCTGGATCTCAGCCTTACGGGTGATCCAGAATGGCAGCCAGGTGGCATTCATGGCACCGACCGAACTTCTGGCCCGCCAGCATGCCCAGATCGCCGCCGAGCTCTTGGAACCTTTGGGTATACGGATCGCCTTCCTCACCGGTTCTGTGACGGGTAAAGCCCGCAAAGGACTTCTAACCGCTTTGGCCAGCGGGAACATCGATATCATCATCGGGACCCATGCTTTGTTCTCACAGGAAGTGGTTTTTGCCGCGCTTAGATACATCATCATCGATGAACAGCACCGTTTTGGCGTTATCCAGCGGGTATCCCTGTTGGAGAAAGGACGTTCGCCGGATGTGCTCATGATGACCGCCACTCCGATTCCCAGAACCCTGGCATTGACGGTCTTCGGTGATCTCAATATCTCCACTATCAAGACCATGCCTGTGGGAAGATTGCCGATAACCACCTATCTGGTAGCCGACGCCAGCCGCCAGCGCATGTATACCTCAATCGGGGTGGAGTTTTCCCGTGGACACCAAGCCTATTTTGTCTATCCACGGATCGATTCCAGCGGAGAATCCACCTTGCGGGATGTGAAATCGATGTACACCCTCCTCTCCACCACAATCTACCCCGGCATTCCCGCGGCACTCATCCACAGCAGGATTCCTGAAGAGGAAAAGGTCGACATTCTCAAGCGTTTCAGAAAAGGGGAACTCTCCTACCTGGTGTCCACCAGTGTGGTGGAGGTGGGAATCGATATTCCCAATGCGACCTGCATGGTGGTTGAGCATGCCGAGCGTTTTGGCCTGTCAGCCCTCCACCAGTTGCGGGGACGGGTCGGAAGAAGCACCCTGCCATCCTATTGTTTCCTGGTCTATGAACAGCCGCTAAGCGAAGATGCCCGGCAAAGGCTGCTGGTGATGAAGGAATCGACGGATGGTTTTCATATCGCTGAGCAGGACCTGCTTATCAGAGGTCCTGGCGAAGTCGCCGGTACCAGACAATCCGGTTTCCTCCGCTTGAGATTCGCCAGTCTCATCAATGATCTACCCCTGATCAGCGAAGTGAAGACCGAGGTGGACACCCTGCTCGCTTCAGACCCCGCGCTTATCAACCCTGGGAATGGTGTGATCCGTGAGGTCTTGCTCAAGGCTCCGCCCTTTGAGGACAGAATAGCGGATTGAAGTCCTGTGCATTGCATTTTTCCTATAATCACCGTATGTTCTATACCATGAGAATCACTGGTGGAAAATATTGTGGCCGTATTGTCAAATGCCCTCCAGGGGTGATCCGTCCGGCCATGGATCGGATGCGGGAATCACTTTTCTCGATACTCGGGAATCTTAGTGGACAATCTTTCCTCGATCTTTTCTCAGGAAGCGGTTGCGTAGGGATCGAAGCGGCCTCCCGCGATGCATCCCCGGTGCACCTGGTTGAAATGGACCGGGGGAAACGCGAGACTATCCAGCAGAATATCCACATAGTCGAAACGGAGATCAGTTTGTTCCTCATGCCGGTACAACGGTTTTTCTCCTTGGCCAGACAGAGCTATGATATCGTCTATGCCGATCCTCCGTTCCCTTTGAAGGAAAAAACCTCGCTCGCCTGCGAAATCGCGGAAAGACAACTGGTCGCCCCGGACGGGCTGTTCATCATCCACTATCCAGCAGAAGAGAAAAACCTCTGGCCGGAAAACTTCGGCGATCTGGTATTCCACGATGAACGGGTCTATGGCCGGTCTCATCTCCGCTTTTACCGGAGAATCACCACCACCCCTTCACAGACATAGGAGATTGAGCATGTCCATGCGTCTGGAACACAATATTTTCCATAGTGATCTTTTCCTATACAGCTATGAGGTCGATCCTTTCTACCATGCTAAACTCGCCTATTATTTCCAGATAGCCCAGGAAGCTGCCTCCTACCATTCCCGGATGCTTGGATGCGATATCCCTTCACTTCAGAAAAAGGACAAGACCTGGTTGATTGTCAGAACCCAAATGGCCATCGCCCGCTATGCGACATGGCCCGAGGAGTTTTCCATTGAAACCTGGGCTCAAAAACCGTGGAAACTCTATTTCCCACGGGGCACGGTGGCCACCGACGCTGCAGGCAAAGAACTGTTCCACTCCATGTCACAATGGGTGGTTATGGATTTGAAAACCCATCACCCCACCAAACCCAAGGAGATAGTCGATGCGTTTGGAGAACCTGCTGGCATAAGCTTCTATAGTCCCGATCTAGGGGTCCGCCAATCCTTTGAGACAGCAACGGTCACAACGCAACAGACTTTGTCCATACCCATCCTGTATCGTGACACGGATTTCAATAAGCATGTGAACAACGTCTCATATGTATCATGGATCATGGAGTCGCTCTGTGATGATTTTCTCAATGCGTATAAAGTCTCCAACATCGATATCTCCTACCTTTCACAGACGTATCGGCATGACACCATCACGATACGCACCGGGAGTCTGATGCCGGACCCCTCCCACCCAGGAGAACCCGGATATGTCCATGAGATTGTGCGCGACAATCCCGATGGTTCCCATACCCCGGTATGCACCGCCTACACCCGCTGGACACCGCGTGCGCTCATCGTTTAATAGTGGGGAGGACGGCGATTGGGGCGTGAACCATCCCCGGCAATCTCGGCGACCTCTGCCAACCGGCCTTCCAATTGCACCAAAGTCTTCTGGAGCAAATCGATTTCCTTTCTCTGCTGTGTAACCAGCGCATTCAGAATCCCCACAGTATCTTCCATGAAAGCGAGTTTCATCTCTACCTGCACCATCCGGTCTTCCATCGCCACCAGCCCTCCTTTGGCTCAAACAAGCCCATTGTAGCAATCATGTACCAGTCGATGCAACAAGATTTCTCTTGCTAGGAAAACAATATATGGTATACTGATGTGAATTTGTTGCAAATTGGTGCAAGAAGAGGTCTGTAATGAAAGGTGAACGTGTCGCACAGCTGGAATTATTGTTGCATTCCCATCCAGAAGGATTGAGAAGATCGGAAATCGCCCGGAGATTGGGAGTGCATCGCTCCACCATCAGCCGCTATATCGATGAACTCAAGCAATACATCGACATCTATGAGGATAACAACCTGATCAAACTCCAACCCAAAGAGGGGGATGAGAATATAGCGCTCAGTGTATATGAAAGCCTTGCGTTCAACCTCTCCGCCGAAATCCTTGCAACCAATACAGAGCATCAGAATCCCCATCTGGCCTCCGGACTGAGAAAAATCGCCATGAATATGCGTTCCTATGCACCCAAGATTTCCGACAATATCATTGGACTGGCTGAATCCATTGAGCGGGAGATGAATAAAAAGAAAGAACAGAATGGACAATTCAATTCTGTCCTGGAAGTGCTCATTGATTCCTGGGTTTCGGGAAAAATCGTCCGGATCCAGCATATCCAGAAGGGAGAGACGGTGGAAACCGAATTCGCCCCCTATTTCATTGGCTTTAGGGAAGAGGAGCATGGAAGAAACCCCATCAGCGTCACCGGCCGTCTCCGCCATACTTCGGTTATAACCACTATCGATATCAGCTCCATTATCAGTGCGATCATCCTTGATGAAACCTATACCATCCCGGACAACCTCAAGCCTTTCCATAAACCGGAAATCGCCGATGGATATGAAAGCATCGACATGATTCCTCTGGTGATGAAATTGCGGGAGCGATCGGCCCTGAACTCTTTCAGGCAGCTGTACCATGGCAATCCACAAATCGAAACCAATGATACAGGGGAGCTTATCTGTAGGATGGATATAGAGAATTCCATCGAATTGATCCTGCGCATCATCCAGTGTGGAGATGCGGTGGAAATCATCGCTCCGGTGAAGTTCCGCGCCAAATTCTGCAGTCAACTGAAAAAGATCCTGGATATATACAACTAGGAAGCCATCGCGAATTTATAATCGTTGCTTTTTTTTCACTCACCAAGTATTCTGAGTTCAAGAAAGATGTGGAGGAAAACCATGAAGAAGTACATTTGTGATCTTTGCGGATATGTGTATGACCCCGTCGAGGGTGATCCTGATAATGGAATCGCCCCAGGAACCGCATTTGAGGATCTCCCGGAAGATTGGGTCTGCCCGCTCTGCGGTGCGGCGAAATCGGACTTCTCCCCCGAGGAATGATACCGGTGTTCTATGACCCAAGGGCCGTTTGAACGGCCCTTTTTCTTTGAGGGAAATTATCATGCACAGACATATTCCCGTATTGATGCTCTGTTTCCTGGCAATTGGATGGTCCGTGCTATCAGGCTGCTCCAAACCCTCCGGCAACACGGATTCCCAGCCAAATCCCAACCTCTCCATCAGAGGCAAATGGGAGGGGACCTTGACGGTTCAGCCCACAACAGCTTTGACGCTTATGTTCTCCATACAGGAAACGGACAATGGATACAGCTCCACGTTATCCGTTAGCGAACAGGGCGTGAAGAATCTTGCAGTGGCATCCACCACCTTGGATAGCACCGGCCTGGTTACACTCTCAATAAAACAGCTAGGCGCTTCATTCACCGGGAAAATCGATCTCTCGGCAAGCCCTGTGGTGATTATCGGAGAATTCAAACAATCGGGAGCGACTTTCCCCTTAACCCTCAGCAAGGTCGAAGACAAGCCTTGGCAGCCAACCAGGCCCCAGGATCCGGTGCCTCCGTTCCCCTATGTCTCTGAAGAAGTCCACTTCACCCAGGAACCCCAAGGATTCACTTTAGCAGGGACGCTCACCAGACCCTTTGAACCAGGACAGTATCCCGCAGTGGTTCTGGTAAGCGGTTCAGGTTCACAGAACCGCGATGAGGAAATCCTTGGCCACCGGCCTTTTCTGGTGCTTGCCGATACCCTTACCCGCGCGGGAATTGTGGTTCTCCGTTACGATGACCGGGGATTCGCCAGCTCACAGGGTGATGCCTCCCAAGCCACCACTCTCGATTTGGCCAAAGACGCACAGTCCGCATTCAACTATCTGGGCACTCTGGATTGTGTTGACCAGCACCGCAAGGGAATCCTTGGACACAGTGAAGGAGGACTTATTGCCCCTATCCTCGCCCAACAAGGGAAGGATGTGGCTTTCATCGTGTTGATGGCCGCCCCAGGCACAGCCGGTGAAACGGTGTTGATCGACCAGAGTGCCGCCATACTCCAATCCCAAGGAGCTCCTGACGCCTATGTTGCCCAGATAAGGGATATGAACCGTGCCATCTATGAGCTTGCCGGGGATCCCACTATAGACACCGAAGACAAATCAGAGAAAATCCAAGAGATGCTGATGTCGCTCGGAATGGATTCCGCATCGGCGCAATCACAGATCGATGCTTTGCTGACACCTTGGTTCCAGATGTTTCTGAGGCTTGATCCTGCTGATTATCTACGGGAAGTTGATATTCCAGTGCTGGTCCTGAATGGGACAAAAGACACCCAGATATCAAGCTCGCGGCAAGTCCCAGCTATCGAAACGGCTTTGCTGCAAGCCGGAAACCAACAGACCACCACGATTGTATATGAAGGTCTCAACCATTTGTTCCAGCCAGCGCAAACCGGTTCCCCTGATGAATACGGAAATATCACGACCACCATCGATCCTCAGGTGCTCACCGACATCCGTGCCTGGATACTGCAGCGTTAAGTCCTATTCCAAATGCACGATCTCTTTGTTCACCGCCTCGCGTAAACGTTCTTCCTCAGTGATGATGATAGGCGATTCATTGATGTACAAGGCAGCCAGAAAGGCAGCCGAAAGCAAAGCCACGCTGACGATCAGGACTTTTTCCAGATACATGCCACCCGCAAGATTCATAAAGAATAGGATAAGCACCCCGCATGCATTGCCGAAAAGGAGCAAAACCCCTTGCGAAGAGGACTCTGGAACAGGATAGCTTAATTCTGAAGCATATTGAAACCCAAGGGGACCGATACTCATAAAGAAGAAACCCAGAATCCCAGCGGAAATCAACGCCAGGGCAGCAGGGTGTTTCAAACGGTGGGCAAAATCCGGAATGAAGGCGAATACCAGGGAACCGATAAACAGACCTGCGATGCAGATGCAGAAAAACAGTTTGCGTTTGCGGTAGAAGTCGGATAGAGCGGGAATGATCATTGATCCCAGCATACCGCCGAATAACAGGACTACACCGACCAATCCATTTGAGTTCTCCACCCCGATCAAAGCCGCTATCCCATCGGTTTTTGAGATGAATGCATTGAATAGGCCCCATATGAAACCAAATACCATCATCAAGCCGACCAGATGTTTTTTATGGTATAAAACCCCGATGGACTTCTTGAAATCAACCGATGGATTACCTTCCGCTGAAGAAGGCGTAGGCGGTTTTTCCTGGAATAGAAAGAAAGACACAATGCACACCGCGGCTGAAACGGCTCCATACCAGAACAGCATGCTGCCGATACCGTTGCCATAGTCGGCCGCCTGCGGTCGGCCGGACACCAGACGGGGAGAAATCAACATGACCAGGAATATGCCCAGATATTGGGCGACTGAAGCCAGACCGGTAGCAAATCCCCTTTCCCTAAGCGGGAACCACCGGGTAGTTACGGCGGTCACACTGTTCAGCACCACTGGATAGGCAACAGCCAGTCCTATCTGGGCGATAATCACCACCCAGAAATTGCCCGCTCCAAGGCCTTTCACCAGGCTGCACAGCGCGACACACAGCGAAGCTGCCCGTAGGCTGACCTTCAAACCATTGCGATCAATAAAATACGAGGCTGGAATACTGATGATGACAAACACCATCATATGGATAAGGGTGAGAATATCGGGATTGATGAATGAATTGGATGGAATCTGGGTCTGGTAAAAAGCCGTGGCCGCACGGGAAACCGGTGCCAAGGCCAACCATTGCACTTGTGAAGCAATGGTGACAAGCATCAGCGCCAATAGCACAATCCACCGATATCGATAGGCATGAATGCTTTTCATGGTTTTCTCACCCACTTGTTGCTTTCTTGATCGCTTACCAATAATATACCAACAGAACTATAAGGTATAGTGATCTTTGCATATACCTTGAATACCTAGAAGACAAGGAGTCCCCATGAATCAAACCATTGGATTGCTTACCAGGCGAAGGAGCCATCGGGCCTTCGATGGCAGACCCATCACCCTTGAAGATAGGAAGCTGTTGGAACAAGCCACATTGCAGGCCCCAACGGCTGGCAATATGATGCTCTACAGTATTATCGATGTCACCGATCCCGGCCTGAAAGAGAGATTCGCCATACTATGTGACAATCAACCGATGATCGCCAAAGCGCCTCTGGTATGGATATTTCTGGCTGATATGCGCAAATGGGTCAACTTTTATCAGGAAAGCGGCACTGTTGCCAAAGGAGAAACCAAGGGAATCCATTGGCGGGCACCGGGGCTTGGCGATCTGTTTCTCGCGATGGATGATGCCCTGATCGCTGCGCAGAGCGCAGTGACCGCCGCTGAATCACTCGGTATGGGTTCCTGCTATATCGGGGATGTTCTGGAAAACCATGAGAAAGTCTCAGCACTCCTCCAGCTCCCGCCGTACACCGCCATAGCCGCCATGGTGATCTTCGGATATCCGAAAAATCCCGATACCACCATCCGTCCGACCCTGCGCTGCCCTCCCGAGTCGATTTTCATGGAGAACACCTATCGGGAAGCCCATCTGGAAGCCCTGCAAAAGGCCTTTGGGGCGCAAGAGGAACATCTACGCTCCATCAACGCCATTCCAAAGGACGACTGGGCGACCATCTCCGACTACTATTACTTTAGAAAATACCAGAGTGGTTTCATGGACGAGATGAACCGATCGGTGTCTGCCGCTGTCTTTGCATGGAAGAATCCCCGGTAAGGTCTGGCAATGGCCGCACCCTTGCCAATTACCGGAGGATCTTCATAGAGCTCAATCCTGTTTCCTCACCGGTGGAGCGTTGAAAAGGTCCTCCAACCGTTGGGCTTCAATACGGCGGGCATCCTGTTCCGCGGGGGTTGCCATGCTTCTGGGCGGTTCCGGCTGGCGCTGGGGGACACTCTCTACCGGTCGGGGAGGTTCAGGAGAGACCTGCTCCTCTTTGGGAAGCTCCCCGGCGGGAAATGTGGCGTTCTCTTGCCCACAGTTGTTTCGGATCGCATGGATATCTTCAGCAACACGGAAGAACACAATCAGAATCTCAAACAGTATCCGGATGAAAAATGGAGATAGGATCGTTACAACCATGGCCGCAATACGCATCCTCCAATCCAGATCAGCCCAAAAAAGTATTGTACCGGCAATACCGGAGGCCAACGCGGCCACAGCAAAGACCACATGCAGCACTTTCAATATCACGGGAACGATGAAATAGTCAAAAGCAAACCAGCTTCCTTTATTTTTACCCATGCAAACCTCCTTCCACCCGGACGACTTATCTGAATAATAGGATGCGTACAGCAGGTTGTCAATGAAGACCTTCATGGGTTATGGCATAAGTCATGCTACGTGAAAAGGTAAAAAAAGAGCCGTCTTTTATAGACGGCCCTCGATAAGCAACAGATCCACTACATGATGGTTCCCATGTTTTTGTAGAAAGTCATGCGGCGTTTGGCATCGGCCTCAGCTTTCGCGAACAATTCCTCGGCATGGTCAGGGTTCGTTTTGTACAAAGCCTTATAGCGGCCTTCACTCTTGATGAACTCCTGATAATCGGCAATGGCATCCTTGGTGTCCCAAGAGAACCGTTTGCCTTCCTCGGCCGCGGGATTGTAGCGGTACAACGGCCAATAACCAGCCTCGACCGCTTTCTTTTCCTCAACCTGGCTGAAGCGCATGTTGATTCCATGGTTGATACAGGGAGAATAGCAGAACACAATGGAAGGTCCATTGTAGGCCACCGCTTCCTGAAGAGTCTTCTGGGCATGCTGGCGGTTGGAACCAAGCGCGATAGAACCCACATACACATGACCGTAACTCATGCACATGAAGCCCATGTTCTTCTTGCCGATCTGCTTACCAGCGTTCGCGAATTTCGCGACAGCGCCGATAGGCGTCGACTTGGAAGCCTGTCCACCGGTATTGGAGTAAACCTCGGTATCCAAGACAAGAATGTTCACATTCTTACCGGAAGCCACCACATGGTCCACACCACCGTATCCAATATCGTAAGCCCAGCCATCACCACCAAAGATCCAGACATACTTCTCGGCGAAATAATCCTTCAATTCGATGATTTTCCGCAGGACTTCCTGGGCTTCGGTTCCGTTGGCAGCCGCCATAGCGGCCTCCAACAAAGCCTGGGTCTCATTCTGAGCCTGGATGGAGGCTTCGGTATTGTCTTCCCACAACTCGAGGTTCTTGGCCAATGCGGCCGCCAGAGCCTCGGTGGTACCGATTTTAAGCAACTGCTCAACCTTTGTCTTCAACTGCTTACGGTTGCTCTCAACCGCCAGCCTCATGCCCAGACCATATTCGGCGTTGTCCTCGAACAGGGAGTTAGCCCATGCTGGACCGCGTCCATCGGTGCGTTTCGCATACGGAATGGTCGGGAAGGTTCCACCGTAGATCGACGAACAACCCGTGGCATTGGCCACAATCATCCGCTCACCACAGATCTGGGTAACCAGTTTGACATAGGGGGTCTCACCACAACCGGCGCAAGCTCCGGAGAACTCAAACAGCGGCTGTTTGAACTGCATGCCCTTCACGGTATCCACAGAAACACCGTCCAGCACGTTGTTGGGAAGCGCATCGAAGAATTCAGCGTTTTTGGTCTCACCCTTCTCGCGTTCACCAGCGATAGGACTCAATTCAAGAGCCTTCACCTTGGCGGGACAGGTTTCCACACAGACTCCGCAACCCTGGCAATCCTCGGGATAAACCTGGATCTTGAACTTCAGATCACGGGTATTCTTGGTATTGGACTTGAGGGTATTGAAGGATTCGGGAGCATCCACAAGATCCTTGGGATCGATCTGCTTCGCCCGGATAGCGGCGTGTGGGCAGGATTGCACACACTGGTTGCACTGGATGCAGTTCTCGGAAATCCAATGGGGAACAAACGGAGCGACTCCGCGTTTCTCAAGCCGGGCGGTGGCGGTTGGAAGCGTGCCATCGAAGGAAAGCTTGGAAACGGGAATATCATTGCCCTGCAGACGCATGATAGGCTCGATGATATCCTTGGCGAAATCGTTGGCATCCTCGCTGATGAGCCTCTTGGGAACATAGGCTTCGCCAACCATGGCGGGAATCTTGACTTCTTTCAATGCATCGGAAGCTCCATCCACAGCCGCCCAGTTCATCTTGATGACATCCTCTCCCTTTTTCGCAAAGGTCTTTTTAATGGCCTTCTTGATCAGCTGGATAGCCTCGTCCTCGGGGAAGATACCGGAAATCTTAAAGAATGCGGCCTGCATGACCGTATTGATACGGGTCCCCAGTCCAACACCTTCTGAAATCTCCAGAGCGTTGATATTGTAGAAACGGATTTTCTTGTCGATGATCTGCTTCTGCTCGGCGGCGGTAAGATGCTGGAACACCTCGTTGGAAGGAATCTGGGAGTTCAGAAGGAACACGCCACCTTTCTTCAGGGGTTTGAGCATGTCATAGCGTCCAATATAGGCAGGATTATGGCAGGCAACGAAATCAGCGCTGTCGATCAGCCAGGGCATATTCACTGAACCTTTTCCAAAACGGAGGTGACTGATGGTGATACCGCCGGATTTCTTGGAATCATAGGCGAAATAGGCCTGGGCGTTCATGTCGGTATTCTCACCGATGATCTTGATGGAATCCTTGTTGGCGCCAACGGTTCCGTCGGAACCAAGCCCCCAGAACATGCAGGAAACCACACCCTTGGCAGCGATATCGATGGTTTCGGTAACCGGCAGAGAGCGGTGGGTCACGTCATCGTTGATACCAACGGTGAAGTCATGGAAGCAAGCTCCGTTCAAATGGTCGAACACCGCTTTCGCGTGGGAAGGAGTGAATTCCTTGCTGGCCAGTCCATAACGGCCACCTACTACAGTGATGCCACTGCGGCCCATCTGGGAAAGAGCGGTCACCACATCGAGGTACAGAGGCTCACCGATGGAACCAGGTTCCTTGGTGCGGTCGAGAACCGCGATCTTCTTGACAGAGGCGGGAATAGCGGCGACAAAATCCTTGGCGGAGAACGGGCGGTACAGGCGGATCTTGAGGACACCGACTTTCTCGCCGCGGGTATTCAGATAATCGGCGGCCCATTCGGCGGTGTCGAGACCACTACCCATGGCGATGATGATGCGGTCGGCATCGGGAGCTCCGACATAATCGAACAGATGCATCTGGCGGCCGGTGATGGTAGCGACCTTGTCCATATACTCCTGCACAATCGCCGGAATCGCTTCATAGTAGGGATTGACGGTCTCACGGCCCTGGAAATACACATCCTCATTCTGGGCGGCGACTTTGGTCACCGGATGTTCAGGACGCTGGGCGCGTGCGCGGAAACGCTCGATATATTGGGGTTCGACCAAGGTCTTTATATCATCATAGGAAATTTCCTCGACTTTCTGTACTTCATGGGAAGTTCTGAATCCATCGAAAAACGCCAGGAACGGAACCTGGGCCTTCAGGGTAGACAGATGGGCAACCAGCGCCATATCCATCGTCTCCTGGATATTGGAAGCGGCGGTCATGGCGAAACCGGTGTTGCGGCAAGCCATCACATCCGAATGGTCCCCGAAAATCGAAAGGGACTGGGCGGCGAGAGCGCGTGCGGACACATGGAAAACGGTCGGCAGCATCTCTCCGGCGATTTTATACATATTCGGAACCATCAGCAGCAATCCCTGGGAAGCGGTGAATGTAGTGGTGAGAGCACCCGCGCTCAATGAGCCATGCACTGCACCGGCAGCTCCAGCTTCGGACTGCATTTCCATAATGTCCACTTTCTGTCCAAACAGGTTCTGTTTCCCCGTGCTTGCCCAGGAGTCCGCGTACTCTCCCATCGGCGAGGAAGGGGTGATGGGATAGATCGCGGCGACTTCACTGAATGCATAGGCAACGTGGGCAGCTGCGCTGTTTCCATCGATAGTAACCATTTTTTTGTTACTCATTTTTACACTCCATATAACTTTATTCATGTGCACCCCGATGGGTCACAACAATTCGCACCAAGACAGGAGACCGATCAATGCCACCAAGTCCCCAGCACCACACTATACAGCAATCGGCTGGTGTTTGCAACCTTCCATTACTTCACAGGTTAAGATATCATCGCCTGTCAGTGCGTTTTATCATTGTTTCCAGCTTATTGAATAAGAGGGAGATGCCCACCGCCAGCATGGCCATGACCAGCCAGAGGAACCGGAAATCCGAAAAGGCCAGCAGCAAACCTCCTACATACGGACCCCAGGTTGAACCGGTACCGGTCACCAGGCTCATCACCCCATTGAATCTGGCGCGGTGTGAGACCGGAGCGTGTTGATTCACAAACACATTGCCATTGGTGGCCATCAGGATCTCCCCATTCGTCCAGATGAAGGTGGCCAGCAGGAATATCCACAGGGAATCGCCAAAAGCATACATGGTGAAACCAATCACATAGAACCAGGTCGCCAAGGACATGTTCCTGGCCCGGGAACGGTGGATCGTCAGCCGGGTAAGCAGGACGGTCATCACCAGTACCGTCACCGCATTGACCGTCATCACATATCCATAGGCCTTGGTTCCGGCAACCGTTCCCAACAGTCCTCCCAGTTGCAAGGGCAAAGCAAAACTGTGTTGCGAGTAGATGAAATCATACAGGGTGAAGGCTACCATGTAGAGCAGAAGCGGTGGCCGTTGCAATAAGGCACGCAACACGGAACCTTTCTGGGGTTGCTCATCGGGATTCTCGGTCTGATCAGCACTCTGGGCGATCCCCTGGGGCGGAACAAAACACAGTATGATGCTGCTTGAAACCAGCATGGTCGCCGCGGCGCCCCAGAAAAGCAATGGCAGGTGGTGGGCGAAAAGGAAGGCTGCCACCAAAGGACCAATCGCCACACCGATGTTCGAGCCCAGATACAGCAGTGAGTAAGCCCTGGCGCGATCCGCTTCTCCCTTCGAGAAATCAGCGATCAAGGCGTTGGATACCGGCCAGGTCGCCCCTCTGAAGGGAGAGGACAGCAGGATGAGTATCGGAACAAACAGACTGGGGCTACCAGTGGAGAATCCACAGATGATATAGCAGATGGCGACCATCACCTGGCACACCACCATCACATACTTGCGGGGAACCTTGTCCGCCACAATGCCACCGGCCAGTTTCCCCACACCGGTGGCCATGATGGTCAGAGTCACAAAGAAACCGGCATCCTGTTTCTCCATCCCCAGACTCACGGTGAGGATAAGCACCAGCAGCATCTGGACAAAATCACCAAACCGGTTGATGATCCGTGCAGCGAACAATATATACACACTGCGATCGAGCCCGCTATAGGAACCTCCCGCCATTTTCCAGCGGGAGGTTTTTGGTATTACCATGGCATTTCCACTTTTAGAAAAACCGGGTCAGCATTCACTGTGACCACAGGAGAAACATTTTTTGCAACCCTCGATATTCACGAAAGTCACATTCCCGCATACAGGACAGATATCGGGAGTCACGTTGTTGTCACTCTCGCTTCCCAGTCCCAGATCGAATTGTTTGGTACGGATTTGCTCATCATCCTCATCTGGAAGAATCGGATAGCTGGCCACGCCCGTATCGGACCCTATGTGTTCATCAAGCACCTGCGCAACGGCATCGGGCAGGCTCATCACCCGGTTTTTCCCAAAGCCCATCGGGCGGCCGGAACCGATACCCCGCAGCTGGGCGATAATAGCCTGGGCCCGCTGTTTGGGCGTCAGAGGACTAGGCATTCGGAGGATCAGGCTGATCAACCGGCCAAGCCCTTCGGCATCGGCGGAAACATCGGAACCGACTTTCGCCACATTGATGAATACCTCAAACGGCTCATCATAGGTGGTGCCGTCGAAATTCACCGTGATATAGGCTGTGCCGATTGGAGTGGCCTTCCTGTAGGTGGTACCATGCAGAACGGTTGACCTCACCCGCGCTTTGGGTTCCTCAGCCACAATTTTAGGCTCTTCTGGTTTTTCAGTTTTGCTCTTGGTGATATTAAGCACCTGGGAATCCCGCGATCCATCCCGATAGGTGGTGCCGCCCTTGCATCCCAGATCATATAGCAGTTCATAGAGTTTGCCGGTCTGCTCAACAGTGTAGTTGGCGGGAGTGTTTCCGGTTTTGGAGATACTGGAATCTACCCAACGCTGTATGGCGGCCTGGACTTTCACATGTCCTTCAGGGGCGAGATCCATGGCTGAGACAAAATAGGCGGGGCGCTTCTCTCCGGGGTGGGCCTGTACCCACTCATCATAGACCGCAACCCGCTCGATATTCTTGCCCATGCGGCCTATCCGTTCCCACTCCCAGAAATAATAGGGTTCGATACCGGTGCTGGTCCCCACCATGGTACCCGTGGTTCCGGTCGGAGCCTGGGTGAGCAAGGTGACATTGCGCATGCCTTTTTCAGCCACCATTGAGCGTATATCATCCGGCATCTGCTGCATGAATCCACTCTGCAGGAATTTTTCGGCGTCGAACAGCGGGAACGGTCCCTTTTCCCCGGCCAGATTGGCACTGGCGGTATAGGCCTCGACACAGATGAACCGATAGAGACGGTCTATGAAATCGATGGAAGCATCACTGCCATACCCCAGCTCAAGCTTGATCAGCATATCGGCCAAGCCCATGGTTCCCAACCCGATGCGCCGCTCGGATTGCTGCCGATCACGGTTCTCATCATAGAAATAGGGAGTATCATCAATCACGCTGTCCAGGAAACGGACACTATCGCGCACTGCGCGTCCAAGATCATCCCACAGAACCTTTCCCTGTTTTACAAACCAAGAAAGATTGATCGAGCCAAGATTGCATACCCCCCAGGGAGGCAATCCCTGCTCTCCGCAAGGATTTGTACATTGGATGGTGGCGTAATACCAGGAATTGGACATCTTGTTGTAACGGTCCATGAAAAACACCCCGGGTTCCGCCGAGGCCCAGGCGCTCTGGACAATGGCATTCCAGATATCCTTGGCTTTCAGGGTCTGATAGGGAATCACTTTCTTGCCAAGGGCTTTCCACTTGGTCAGATCACCATCCCAAAGCTTGTTGTACTCGGGATCAGAGGTATCCGGGAAATAGGTGGTCCAATCATCATCAGCACGGACCGCAGCCATAAAATCATCGGTGATGCCCACACTGATATTCGCATTGACAATCTTATCCAGCTCTCGCTTGCTGTTGATAAAGTCAATGATATCCGGATGCCAGACATTTAGGATGAGCATAAGGGCTCCCCGGCGGGAACCTCCCTGCTCAATGAGTCCCGTGACAAAACTGAACAGCGCCCCCCAGGATACCGATCCACTGGAACGTCCATTCACCCCTTTCACATAGGCATGCCGCGGACGCAGCGACGACAGGTTCATCCCCACCCCGCCTCCCCGGGACATGATCTCGGTCATCTGGCCAAGCGAAGCGATGATGCCCCCCCGGCTGTCTTTGGGCGAGGGGATCACATAGCAGTTGAAATAGGTCAGATTCTGATCCGTGCCCGCTCCGGTGAGAATCCGCCCTCCAGGAACGAATTTCCAATCCTCTAAAAGCCAATTGAATTCTTTTTCCCAGGTATCGCGCTTTTCGGGAAGCTCCTGTCGGGAAATACCATAGGCTACCCGTGAAAGCATCTGCGAGGGGTCGGTCTCAATTGGTTTATCCACATTCTCACGGGTGGAATCCAACTCGACTCCATCCTCCAGACGCACTCTGACAGCATCGCCTTCCATGGAAAGCACCTTGCCTATCTCCCGCTGGCCAGTCTGCGCATTGCTGACAGCGACCACCAGGTCTCCAACTTTCAATGTATCTTTCTTCGCATCTTTCTGCGCATACCTATCCAAGAATATCTTCCGTCCCAGTGGACTGAGTGTGTTTCTGCCAATGCCCATCTCTACCCCCAAACAAATATCTACCTGACAACCAGGCGTTTTTTCAACATACCATATTTATCCTATGGACGCAAGCATTAATACAACGTGTAGCGTGGTTGTGAAAACTGTGACACTATATATAGCGTATATATAATTTCTATGCTAATTCAATATCATCCGTATATGGGCCCTGAATCGGAAGTTTCCAAGCAAACCACAACTAGTAAATCAATTAGATTTTTGAAGTCTGCCGATTGTATCAGACAATTGTGGCTATGCGCATATCTGACAGGAACCCCAGTCACCACACTGGCGATACCCCGGTCCGCCAAGGCAAGCATGACTGCATCGGTCCCGCCACCCTTGCGGACAGCTTCCTGGATAGGTATAGCGTGGTCGCGTGCCAGCGTACGCAGATGGCTGATCAGTCCACTATGGCCGATATGGGTTGGATCGAAGAGCCTTACATGGACGCCTTTACCCACACAGGTCTGTGGATGGACAGGTCCCCCGGGAACATCATCCGCAGGAGCGCCCTCCACCACGATGGCCATATCGGCATCCGTATAATTGGACAAAACCCGTGCTCCCCGTTCCCCAACCTCTTCCTGCACAGTGGCCGCCAAGGTGATGGTAGCCGCATGGGCTTTTCCCACCAACCGGTTGCCCACTTCCAGAAGCGCGGCTATTCCTATGCGGTCATCAAAGGCTTTTGACATGATGCAACCGGTCTGTTCAATGTAATGGAAAGGCGCCACCGGAACCACCAGGGAACCAAGTTCCACATGGAACACCTGCCGCACCTCAGCCGCACTGGAAGCCCCGATATCAACAAACAGATCATCAAGTTCGGGAACCTGGGGGATAGCTCCTTTTTTCATAAAATGGGGAGAAAGCTGGCCGATGATGCCTGGCAGGTGCCGTCCCTCGGCATTCACCACCGAGACCGGCGATGAAGGGAGTGTCACCGAATTCCACCCACCTATATTGAAAATCCTTAGAAAACCCGTTTCAAGGATATCCGAGACCAGAAAACCGATCTCATCCTGATGGGCTGCGATCAGAATGCGGGGTCCCTGGGGGTCGCTTCCCAAAAAGGTACACAGGACATTTCCCACCCGGTCACATTCCACACGGGCTTTTCCCTCCATTGAGGAAGCCACCATGGTCCCGATAGCTTTCTCATAACCCGAAAGCCCCGTCGCCTGGGTGAGATGCTCGATCAGATCGATTGTTTGCTTATCCATGGAGATGATTATATGGAAAGGCCGTTCCCTTGACAAGAGAACGGCCTGGATACATAACCTACCCTTTTTTTAAGGATATCACCTTCTATCAATATCCAAGATCAAGCATGGCATCGGCGACTTTCTTGAATCCCGCGATATTCGCTCCCTTGGCATAATTGATGTACCCGTCCGCCTCTTTGCCTTCAGCGACACATGCGGTATGGATATTTCTCATAATGCCATGGAGTTTCTCGTCCACTTCCTCAGCTGGCCAGCTGAGCTTCATGGAGTTCTGCGACATTTCCAGTCCTGAAACGGCCACGCCACCGGCGTTCGCCGCTTTTCCCGGTCCAAATGGAATCCGTTTGCCAATGAGATAGGTGGCGGCATCGGCTTTGCAGCCCATGTTTGAAGTCTCAACCACATATTTCACACCATTGGCCACCAGGGTCTTGGCATCGTCAAGCGCCAGCTCATTCTGGATGGCGCAGGGGAAAGCCATGTCTACCGGGACTTCCCAGGGCTTCTTCCCCGCCACGAACTTCGCACCGAATTTCTCAGCGTAAGGTTTGACCACATCGTTGTTCGAAGTGCGGAGCTTCACCATATAGTCCCATTTCTCAGGAGTACCCACTCCGGCTTCATCGTAAATGTAACCATCGGGGCCACTGATGGTGACCACCTTCGCCCCCAGCTGGGTGGCTTTCATGCAAGCTCCCCAGGCTACGTTACCGAATCCGGAAACCGCGACACGTTTGCCTTCCATCGTATCGCCATGGGCTTTGACCATCTCATTCGCAAAATACATGGTGCCATAACCGGTCGCTTCAGGTCTTACCAGCGATCCGCCCCAATTCCGGCCTTTTCCAGTAAGAACACCGGTATTCTCCACCCGTAAGCGCTTGTACTGTCCATACAGGAAACCGATCTCACGTCCACCGACACCGATATCGCCTGCCGGCACGTCGGTCTCGGGTCCGATATATTTCTGAAGCTCAGTCATGAACGAACGGCAGAAACGGAGAATCTCATTGTTGGATTTTCCCTTTGGATTGAAATCGGACCCACCTTTGGCTCCGCCCATGGGAAGCGTGGTCAGACTGTTCTTGAAAGTCTGCTCAAAACCCAGGAACTTAAGGGTTCCCAAGGTAACACTTGGATGGAACCGCAACCCGCCCTTGTATGGACCGATGGCATTGTTGAACTGCACGCGGTAGCCACGGTTCACCTGGACATCGCCATTGTCATCCTCCCACTCGACCTTGAAAGTGAAAATCCGGTCGGGTTCGGTAATCCGCTCAAGGATCTTCGCATTCACATACGCGGGATTATCATTCACAGTATCGATAATCGATTCAATAACCTCACGGACAGCCTGGATGAACTCCGGTTCCGCCGGGTTCTTCTTCTCCAGATCAGCCATGAACTCGTCTAATTTATACATCTAACAACCTCCATGTATTATGAAGAAGCCAAACCTGTCAGGACAATGGCTTCTTCTTGGAACTGAAAGTGTAAACCCACAATATGCAGTTGTCAATATTCTTTTATATCCACATTAATATATAAACTTTTTTTTTATGAATACATCAGATTATTGTATAACAATTGCATAGATTATCAATCGATGTATTTTATATACACCCTTTCACCAATTCACAAGGAAACGACACACCTTCGGATCCTATTGCAAATTATCATATCGCGTATTCTATGCTATGATAGGGCAATCATGAAACCCTTGCTGTCAGAACGCAATCCATTCGAAGATCTCATGCTGAAACACATCTACCGGATCATTCTGGTGTGCAGTGAGTACGACCAGTTCCTCATTGAGGAGGATGGCCGTGTGGAAGAGGAGCTTTTCCGCGAATACACCCAGCTGGGATTGAGCAATCCGCCGAAATTCACCTATGCGAGGGACAAACAGGAAGTGATCGATCTGCTGGCCACCAACAGCTTCGATCTGGTCATCACCATGCTGGAATTGGGGAACACCAGCGTTCTGGATCTTACAGTGAGCATCAAGAAACAGTATCCAGCCATACCGGTGATCGCCCTGTCTCCATCCCCAGCCCACCGGGTAAGCCAGGATATCAAGAAACGCAATGTGCCGGATGTCGATTACCTCTACTATTGGCAAGGCAATGCGAACCTCTTTCTGGCCATGGTGAAACTCCTGGAGGACAAGATGAACGCCGTCCACGATGCGCTCGCCATCGCTGAAGTCCCCGTCATCATCCTGGTGGAGAACTCGGTCAGATTCTATTCCTCCTATCTACCGATCCTCTATACCTGCATCATCCAGCAGACCCGCATCAGTATGAGCGAAGGTCTGAACCCATGGGCCAAAGCCCTCAGTATGCGGGGTCGTCCCAAAATCCTTCTGGCCCAGAACTACGAGGAAGCCGTGGGAATCTACAACACCTTCAGAGGCCGGGTCCTGGGCATCATCTCCGACATCTCGTTCGACCGCAAAGGAGTCGGTGATCCCGAGGCAGGACTCAGATACTGCGAATACATCCGCCAGGAATCCTTGGATATCCCCATTCTGCTCCAGTCCACCAAATATGATTTCGCCGCCACCGCCGCCACCTACAAAGCGTCCTTCATCTGGAAGCTCAGCCCCTCGCTGCTTTCCGATCTCAAACAGTATGTATTCGACAATTATGGATTCGGTCCCTTCATCTTCCGCGATTCCACCACCCATGAGGAAATCGCCCGAGCTGAGACTCTCAAGGATATCCAGCACATCATCCCCACGGTTCCCATCCAATGCTTCATCGACCATGCGGATCGGAACGATTTCTCCCGATGGCTCAAAGCCCGCAGCCTTTTCACCCTGGCGAATATCATCCGTCCTATGGCCATCCATGATTATCAGGACCCAGAGGAACTGCGTACCCTGCTGGTCGATACCATCAAGGATTTCCGCATGAGCCGTGGGAAAGGGGTTATCGCCCAGTTCGACCGCACCGGATACGATGAGCTGTCATTCTTCACCCGCATAGGATCGGGATCTTTGGGAGGGAAAGGCCGCGGTCTGGCTTTTATCGACTATCAAGTCAGGAAAAGCGGCATCATCGACAAATATCCCGACATGTATCTTTCCATCCCCAGGACCGTGGTCATCGCCACCGACCTGTTCACCCAGTTCATGGAGGAGAACAGCCTGCAGGAAGTAGTGGGGGCCTCGCTTCCCGACGAGACCCTGAGGCGGATATTCCTTTCAAAACCTCTGCCAGAAGAGCTCATGAGTGATCTGGAAGCCATCATCAAGGTGATCAAGGTGCCTATGGCGGTCCGCTCTTCAGGACTTCTGGAAGATTCCCACTACCAGCCTTTCGCCGGCGTGTACGAAACCTGCATGCTGCCGAATAGGGGAACCGATGGTGAACGGCTGGCCGCTTTAGCCCAGGCGATCATCTGTGTCTATGCCTCCACCTACTATAATAAAAGCAAGGAGTACCTGCGCGCTACCAACCATATGATCGAGGACGAGCGGATGGCAGTGGTCATCCAGCAGGTGATCGGAAGCGGACATGGCGATTATTGGTATCCTAACTTCGCCGGAGTGGCCCGCTCCCTCAACTTCTATCCGGTGGGGTCGGAAAAAGCGGAAGACGGGGTGGGCATGCTGTGTTTCGGTTTTGGAAAATCAGTGGTGGACAACGGTATGGCCTTCCGTTTCTCTCCACGGTTTCCCAAACGGAATCTCCAGTACCTGGGAGGGATGGAATCCAGCTCCCAGACCGAATTCTATGGACTGGATATCTCCAAACCCTTTGCGCCGACTGGAAATCCCGAGAACCTGGTGATGATTCCCCTTTCGGAAGCGGAAAAATATCCCGAGACCCTGCGCCATATCGCCTCCACCTATGACAAGGCAACCGGCACCCTGGTGGATCAGCTGAGCGCCGAGGGCCAAAAGGTGATCACCTTCAACAGCATTCTCAAGTACAACAGCTTTCCGATCGCCAGCATTGTCAGGGATATCCTCATACTGGGCGAACAAGCCATGAAAACCCCCATCGAGATTGAATTCGCAGGGAATCTCAACCGGCCTGACTGGAAAAAACCCGAGTTCAGCCTGCTGCAGATCAGGCCTATCGTATCGGGGGCCGAGGCCTCGGATCTCCATATCACACCGGATGAACAACACAATGCCTGGATCATGTCCAACCATGTCATGGGAAATGGCCACAATGAGACGGTATGCGATATCGTATATATCAAAACGAGCAGTTTCAATCCCGCCCAGAGTGCGGATATGGCCTATGAGATCGAGACAATCAACGCCAAATTCATCAAGAACGGTACCGAATACCTGCTGGTGGTCGCGGGACGGCTGGGTTCAAGCGACCATTGGCTGGGCATACCGGTGATATGGGCCCAGATTTCGCAAGCCAGCATCATTGTGGAGACCTCCTTGCCCGGTTTCCAGGTGGAACCAAGCCAGGGAACCCATTTCTTCCAGAATATCACCTCGCTTGGCACCATTTATCTGACCGTGAACCCCCACCACAACGATGGAGTCTGCGATTTCACCTTGTTCGACACGCTCCCCTTGATAGAGGAAACCACTCATTTCCGCCATGTCAGGGCTATCAGACCCTTCATTGTCAAAGCGGATGGAAGGAACCGGCTGGGCGTGGTGCTGCCCAAACCAGAGCCAAAAGAAGACGGACTGCCTGGGTATTGATCAACCTTCAAGCTGGCTCAGGAACCGGCTTCCATGGTCCAGGTTTTTTCTCCCTTCTGTGCCGCAATGGAATTCAGATAATCCCAGATGACATCAGCAGGCGGGGGAGCGATCACGGTGAGCCGTTCCTTTTTCACCGGATGGAGAAAAGAGACCTTGCGGGCATGCAGGTGGATACCGCCATCCTCATTCGACCGGGCGGCCCCGTATTTCAGATCTCCCTTGACGTGGCTGCCCATCGCCGCCAGCTGCGCGCGGATCTGGTGATGCCTTCCCGTCAACAGTTCGATCTCCAGCAGATAGAAACTCTTGGAAGCCGCCACCAGACGATAGGTCATGCGGGCTTCCTGGCTGCCCTTCCGTTCCTGGACAGTCGCCGTGGTCTTGTTTTTCACCGCATCGCGGGTCACATAATGGACCACCAGGCCCTCATCGTGCTGGGGAACCCGATCAACCACCGCCCAGTAGGTTTTACGCACACCATCATCCTGCCGGAACAATTCATCCATGCGGGAAAGGGCTTTTTCGGTCCGGGCATATATCACAATGCCACTGGTGGGACGGTCTATCCTATGGGGAATTCCCAGAAAGATGTTGCCTGGCTTGCCATAGGTCTGTCTCAGATATTCCTTGATACTGTCGGCCAGCGTCTCGTCTCCACTCTGGTCGCCCTGGACAAGCTCGCCTGGCAGCTTGTTCACAATGATCAGATGGTTGTCTTCATAGAGGATCCTGTTTTTCACATCATTCATCGGTTTCGGTCTCCTGGGTGTCATCGTCAAACGGATCGGTATCGCCGAACAGCGAAGGTTCGGTATCACCGGCTTTGGGATCGGCTTCATGCTTCAGCCGGACGGTCTGGGTTTCTTTGGTTGAAAGCCGGACACCGGATGCTTTCACCCCTTTTACCAGGAACCGTGAGAAATACGTGCGGTCTTCAAGGATTTTATACCCCTTCGCTGGCTTGTAGATGATGGTGACACGGGCATCATCCAAGGTGGAGAGGGTGTATAGCTTGAACTTGTCGCTGGGAAGCAGTTCATATGTCTTGTTCATGATGAACTGGGTGATCTTGCAGCGTTTGATAAACAGGTACTTGAGGGTTTTCTCCTGGTAGATGATGGTGAATACGGTTTTCTCCAAGGTTTCCTTGTCCGCGAAATCGCAATGGCGCAGATTCTTCCCCACGAAAAGCTTCTCAGGTGCGTCGGTGATAAAATAGGTGCCTTCCTTCTGTATAACCAGGAGCCGGTCGAAGGTGGAGACCATCATCAACAGGTTCCCGGTTTTCAGACCATATCCCAGATATCCCGCTTCAGGGTCGTATTTCATGGAAAGGTCGCGGTTCGCCACCTCACGGATATCAACTTTCCGGAAACTACCGATCTGGGTTCTACGCGCATGCTCTTCCACCCCGGACAGTTTCTTCAGATCCTCCAGATATGTGAGGGCATACTCCACAATATGCGCCAGATCCCAATCGATCTGCTGCATACGGGCATTGATGGTCTCGATCTCCGCATGGTTCTTCTCAATATCGAAAAGACTGATCCTCCGGATGGGGATCTTGAGCAACCGCTCGACATCCTCAGTGGTGACAATCTGGAGGAGTTGGTCTTCGAAAGGTTTGAAACCGCTGATCACAGCTTTCTCAACCTCTTCCTGACTCCGTTTCTGTTCAATCCGCTTGTAGATGCGCTCTTCCACAAAGATCCGTTCCAGAGTGCGCGCATGCAAACGCTCCAGTAGATGCTTCTTCTCCAGTTTGAGTTCCTGGTCCAGCACATCCACCAGGTGTTTCGCATGATAGTGGACGATCTCGCTGACAGGCATCACACAGGGAACATTCTCCTTGATCACCAAGGGGTTCACAGAAATCGACTGTTCGCACGCAGTGTATCCATAGAGGGCATCCACCACCTCGTTGGAGTAGGTGTTCCTGGCCAGGGTGATCTCGATATTCGCCTTATCGGTAGTGAAATCGCTGATGCTGGCGATCTTGATCCTGCCTTTCCTGGCCGCATCCTCGATCGATTTGATCATCTTCTCCGTGGTCACCCCAAAAGGAAGCTCCTCGATGATGATCCGTTTGGGATCGCTGGTGTTCAATTTCGCACGGACCAGCACTTTCCCGGTACCGTCGGCATAGCCGGAGACATCCATGAAGCCCCCGGTGATGAAATCCGGGAACAATTCAAAGGACTCGCCTTTCAGCACTGACGCGAGCGCGTCCAACACCTCGATAAGATTGTGTGGCAGGATTCTGGTGGACATGCCGACCGCGATTCCCTCGGCCCCCTGGACAAGCACCACGGGGATTTTCGCCGGGAAGGAGACCGGTTCTGTATTGCGCCCATCGTAGGAATCAACCATTTCGGTGAGTTCTGGGTTGTACAGGACTTTTTTAGCGAAAGGCAGGATGCGGCACTCGATATACCGGGGAGCGGCGGCATCATCCCCGGTCATGACGTTTCCAAAATTGCCCTGACGGTCGATGAACATTCCGGCATTGGCCAGATTGACCAACGCATCGCCTATCGAGGCATCGCCATGGGGGTGGTATTTCATACAACTGCCCACCACATTGGCTACTTTGTGGAACTTGCCGTCATCCATCTCAAACAACGCATGCAGAATACGGCGTTGAACGGGTTTCAGGCCATCGACAATATCGGGAATCGCCCTATCCTTGATGACATATGAGGCATACTCGATGAAATTCTCTTTGAAAACGGTTTCAGCGTGTGCCATTAGAGGAGATTCTCCATGATGAATTCACGGCGTTCGGGAGTATTGTCTCCCATGTAGAATTCAAGTGTGCGGTGCATCTCACGCGAAGATGAGATGGAGACCGGTATCAAACGGATTTTTTCACCGATGAACTGGCGGAATTCGGAAGGATTGATCTCCCCCAGACCTTTGAACCGGGTCACTTCCGTGCCTTTCAGACGCATGACAGATTCGTCACGCTGTTTCTCGTTGTAGCAATAGACAGTCTCCTGTTTGTTCCTGACCCTGAACAAAGGCGTCTCCAGTATAAAAAGCCGTCCCGCAAGCACCAGATCCTCAAAATAGCTGAGGAAATAGGTCATCAACAGGTTTCTGATATGGAAACCATCATTATCCGCATCGGTCGCGATCACCACTTTCCCATAGCGTAGACCCTCAATGCCATTCTCCACCCCCAAAGCGATCATCAGGTTGTAGAGTTCCTCATTCTTGTAGATCTCGGTCTTTTTCTTGTCGAACACGTTGAGTACTTTGCCCCGCAGACTGAAAATCGCCTGGGTGTAGACATCGCGGACACTGACCATCGAACCCGAGGCGGAATCGCCCTCGGTAAGGAAGATCATCGACCGCTCGCCTTTCTCACCATTGCTGTTGAGATGGAATTTGCAGTCCTTGAGCTTGGGGATATTCAGGGACACCTTTTTCGCGGCATCCCTGGCCGCGCCTTTGACGGCGGACAGTTCCTTGCGCAACTTCTCGTTGCTGGTGATCTTCTGCGAGACCTTCACCGCTTCTTCCGGATGTTTGAGTAGAAAGTCGATGATGGCCTCTTTCACTTCCTGGATGATCCAGGTGCGCACTTCCGTGTTACCCAGCTTGTTCTTTGTCTGGCTCTCGAACAAGGGATCCTGGAGTTTGATGGATATGGCTCCGGTAAGTCCGTCGCGGACATCCGGGGCGATATAGGCCTTTTTATAGAATTCATTGATTCCCTTGAGGATTCCCTCTTTGAAGGCCCAGAGATGGGTCCCCCCATCGCTGGTATGCTGGCCGTTCACATATGAAAAATAGTTCTCTCCATAATTCTGGGTATGGGTGAAGGCGAATTCTATCCTCTCGGTCCGATAATGTATGGTGGTGTATAGTCCTTCGGTGCCGACTTGTTTTTCCAGCAGGTCAAGGAGACCATGGCGTGAGACGAAATTCTTCCGGTTGTATTCCAGCGTCAATCCGGTATTCAGATAAGCATAGTTCCACAACCGTTCCTGGATGAATTCGTCATTGAATTGATAATGGTTGAAAAGATCCGGATCATGGTCGGGGACAAACTCGATCAAGGTGCCGTCGCTTTCCCCGGTCTGGCCTTTTTTCTGGTCAACCAGGACACCTTGGGCGAAAACCGCCTCGAAAAAAGCGCCTTCACGATATGAGACAACCCGGAAAAACGATGAAAGCGCGTTGACCGCCTTGGTTCCCACGCCGTTCAAGCCTACTGAGAACTGGAACACCTCATTGTTGAATTTTCCACCGGTATTGATGAGGGATACGCATTCGATCACTTTTCCCAGAGGTATGCCACGGCCATAATCCCGCACAGAGACCTGGTCTCCCACCAGCTTGATGGAGATGCGCGTGCCATGGGCCATGATGAACTCATCGATGCTGTTGTCAATCACCTCTTTCATGAGGATATAGATGCCGTCTTCGAAATGGGACCCATCGCCAAGGCGTCCAATATACATGCCAGGACGCAACCTGATATGTTCCAAGGCGCTAAGTGTCTGGATTTTACTCTCATCATAGGATGCAGTGGTAGTATGGGTTTTCAATTTCGCCATGGATTCCAAGTATATACGGTTTTCAGCCAAATGCAAATAGGCCCCCCAACTGGAGACTCCCAGATCTTTCCCCTTTGCTGGCGATCAGAGCCATCGTTCTGGGGGGGTCTTGCAATCCATCCCTCCCAGGTTGACAGGAAGTATCAAAGCAGTGATGATTGGGCCTATACAGGGAGGAAGAATCCAATGGAACTTTCCATGTCATCAGCAATTTTCCTCATTGTCTATCTTTGTCTCGCAATGGTGAACATCATCGGCAGATATCGGGAAAGCGATATCCTCAACCATGTCACCAAACCGTTTCTCATGCCCGCGCTTATCCTGGTATATCTTTCGGCGACGAACGGTCGATTTTCCCCGTTGATCGCCATTGCCCTGGGCTTTGACACCCTGGGGGATATCTTTCTCATGCTCCGCAGTCAAAAAGGGTTGCGTTACCTACTCATCGGCATGGCTTTCTTCATGGTGGGACACCTGTGCTATTTCGCCTGGTTCGTGGAAAAAAGCCTTCCGATTGGCTTTGATATCCCCTGGCTGGGAGGGGTGTTGACCACCGTCTTGCTTACAGTCTGGTTCTGGCGGACCATGGCCCAAAGCGGCCATCCCTATCGCAAGGGTCTCTCAGCCTATTGCATTGTGATCGACCTGATTATCATCGGTGCCTTGCTCACCTGGGGAAAAGGTCCCTATCTGGGAACCATCCTGTGTGTGGCGGGAACCCTGCTATTCTGTCTTTCCGATTTTCTCATCGCCATGGAAGTGGTGGGAAAAAGAATGGGAGACCACTGCATGGTGATGATCACCTATATCCTGGCCCAGCTGTTGCTCATCTGCGGTTTTGTGGTATTGTCCTGACACCTATGGAACATCAAACGCACCTGGATAGTCACTGCACCATCCGTCTGATTGAGAAGAACGAGATCCGCTTGGCCAGAGCCTTGATGGAGCAGTGCTTCGAACCCTATTTCCAGCCGATTTTCTTTATCCATCCACAATCAACCCTGGTGGCCGTGCACAATGATAGGATCCTGGGGGGAATCAACCTGGACATCTACCCTGTACTGGGTGGCAAACGTCTGGTGGGGTACATCGGCTGGCTGTATATTGAACAGGAATCCCGGGGGCTTGGACTGGGCCGAGCTCTGGTGGCGGCAGCTTTGGAATTCCTCAAGAAAGCCGGATGCACGGATGCGGGAGCTTGTGTGGAAGGTGACAATCCCAGTTCCTTCAAACAGCTTGCCCACCAGGGGTTCGCTCCCCTGCCGTTGGGGAAACAGATACGCCGGTTTTCCTTCGGCATGCTGAAAATATGGAAACATGCCTCAAGATTTTTCGATATGGGGTATTTTTTCTGGCACAAGGATCTTACCGGTGCGAAGGACAGCTTGGACCATGATCCGCCTGCTGCCCAGGTCCTATCCCCTTCGTGGGGTCCCCAGGTCCGCCGGATGGCCAGTACCGCTGCCATGGCTTTGGCCATGTGGATGATTACCTTGTGGAGAATGCGGTTGCTTCCCATCCTGAGCTCTTCCCTACCGCTGTGTTTCTGGATTCTCTGGGTAGGATTTCCTCTCCTGGTGATAGGCCTTAGGACTTTTGCCATGCGGATTGCCGCCTCGTTGGCGGGTATGCCGGTTGTCTATCAGAACTGGGACACCGCGAATGTCCTGGGATTTCTTCTGCCACTGGCTATCGGCTGGCCTTTCCCAGTCCCCGGGAACTGGTACCCCAAGGGTTTCGACTGGCAACTGGCCCAGGAAAACCGACGGCTGGGAAGCATTGCCCTGGTGGGAACCGCCTGTTCAATCCTGCTGTGGGCAGTGGTGCGCATGGTTGCCAGGCATGGATTGCTTGCAACCCTGTGGGGCATGGAAAGTGGCCTTCTGATGGCACCCTTCGACCGTTACCTCATGGTCATGGCGCTGGTGGACTCCCTGGGCTTCTTCTATCCCTTCTGTGGCTTCAACGCCAGCCGGATCAAACGGATGTCCCTACCGGTGTGGATGGCCGTCAGCCTGGTGGCCATATCTATTCTCATCCTTCTCTAATAAGCTGTTCCATATGAAATTATTATCAATTTTCCATATCAGGCCCTTGCCATAGCAACTCTCTTTTAGTATAGTAGACCCATTATGGATGATCCTTTACCTAGTAACACGTGCTTCGGATACACGCTATCCGCTGCACAAAGACCTGTTTTGGCCGGGATGGCAGCATGAACCTCCAATTGGCCACTATCATTGTGCTTCTGTTCCTTTCAGCGTTTTTCTCAGCCACCGAAACCGCATTCACCTCGTTGTCTTTCCTCCAGATCCGTTTGCTGGAGACGGCCAAGGGGCGATCCTCCAGACTGGCGGCGGCACTGGCGAAAAAACAGGAGCTGCTGCTCACCACTATCCTGGTAGGAAACAATATCGCCAACCTGACGGCCTCGGCATTGACCACCTCCTACGCCATTTCCATCTGGGGCAATGAGACGGTGGGAATCACCACTGGCATCCTCACCCTGCTGATCCTGCTTTTCGGTGAGATAACCCCCAAGCAGCTGGCGATTGCCCACAATACCGCCATCGCTAGATTGACTGCCTACCCGATACGCTTTTTCGCGGTGGTCTTTTTCCCGGTGGTCATCGTGATCAAATGGATGAGTTCATGCATAACCCGGCTGTTCGCGACCAAGAAGGAGAAAACCCTGTCGGTCGAAGGTCTGATGCATGTGGTGGATGTGGCTGAGGATGAAGGAATCGTGGATGAATACGAAACCAGTCTGGTCCAACGGGTCCTGCACTTCAGCGAAGCCACCGTCAAATCGATCATGACCCATCGTACCGAAGTGTTCAGCATCCGCGACGACCAGACCCTGCGCGAGGCCTTCACCCAGATTGTGGCCAGTGGCTACTCCCGTATTCCTGTATATTACAAATCCCCTGAGAATATCACGGGAATCCTGCTGGTCCGCGATGTTCTGGGAGCCGAAGTGAGTGGAAGACTGGATGAACCGGTATCACATTTCACCCTGTCGCCTATTTTTGTTCCGGAGACCCGTAAAGTCAAAGACATGCTGTTCCAATTCAAGCGTGACAAACTCCAGTTGGCGGTAGTGCTGGATGAATATGGCGGTTTGTCTGGAGTGGTTTCCCTGGAGGATATTGTGGAGCAGCTGTTCGGAGAACTCTACGATGAGCATGAGACCGGCGCACAGGAACGCATACATGAGGAAGACGGCGCGTATCTCATCCAGGCCGACACCTCCATGCAGCAGATCAAAGATGAACTTGACAGCCAGGTCCGCTGGTCCGACGCCTCCTGCACCCTGGCGGCTTATCTTATCGAGGAACTGGGCACTATCCCGGTGGCGGGCGATAGCGTGGAGACCCCCTTTGGAACCTTCACAATCTCATCCATGAAAGGAAATAGGATAGAAACCGCCCGGCTGGTTCCCAAACCTCCCGAACAGGATTGACCGGGCAGGTATTTGCGACTAAAGACTTCCATTGACACTTTTAGGATGTCGGCGGTATGATGCGCGCATGAGTACCTATCCATTCAATGAAATCGAGCGAAAATGGCAGGCATACTGGGAAAAAAACCAGACCTATGCCGTCTCTGAGGATCCTGCGTTTCCAAAAGAAAAACGCAAGTATGTGCTGGACATGTTCCCCTATCCTTCGGGAGCCGGTCTACATGTCGGGCACCCAGAGGGTTATACCGCGACCGATATCTATTGCAGATTCCTACGGATGAATGGGTACAATGTCCTGCATCCCATGGGCTTTGATTCGTTTGGACTTCCCGCGGAGAACTATGCGATCAAGACAGGAACCCATCCCCGGGCCACTACCGAAAAAAACATCGGGACTTTCCGCAAGCAGATCAAGAGCCTGGGGTTCAGCTATGATTGGAACCGGGAGGTCTGCACACACTCTTCAGAATACTACCGCTGGACACAGTGGATTTTCCTGCAACTCTATAAGCGGGGTCTGGCCTATGAGGCACAAACCCCCATCAACTGGTGTCCGAACTGTCTTACCGGAGTCTCCAACGAAGAAGTCAAGGACGGCAAATGTGAGCGGTGCGGGACCCATGTGACCCGCCGGAACATCCGCCAGTGGATTCTGAGAATCACCGCCTATGCCGATCGGCTGCTTGAGGACTTGGATCTGCTGGATTGGCCGGATTCGATCAAGGCGATGCAGAGCAACTGGATTGGCCGGAGCGAAGGGGCGAGTGTCTTTTTCCAACTGGAAAAAGATCAGGCAGCCCTGGAGGTGTACACCACCCGGAGCGACACCCTGTTCGGCGCCACCTACATGGTGGTATCCCCGGAACATCCTCTGGTGGAGAAACTCACTACACCCGACCAGAAAGCAGCGGTGCAGGCCTATATCGGGCAAGCCGCTAGGAAATCGGATCTGGAGCGGACCGATCTGGCAAAAGACAAGACCGGAGTGTTCAGTGGCAGCTATGCCATCAATCCTGTGAATGGCGAGAAGATTCCCGTATGGATCGCCGACTATGTGCTGGGTTCCTATGGGACCGGAGCCATCATGGCGGTTCCTGCCCATGATGCCCGTGACTGGGAATTCGCCAAAAAATTCAATCTCCCCATCCGGGAAGTGCTGAAAAGCGCCGTCGATGTACAGCAACAGGCTTGGACAGAAGATGGAATCCATGTGAACTCCGGTTTCCTGGATGGTCTGGACAAGGCTACCGCCATAGCTACGATGAACTCCTGGTTGGAGGAAAAAGGCATAGGGAAAAAAGCGGTCAACTACAAGCTGAGAGACTGGGTTTTCAGCCGCCAGAGATACTGGGGCGAACCCATCCCCCTGGTGCATTGTCCCCATTGCGGTACCGTGGCTATAAGCGAGGACCAACTGCCCCTCACCTTGCCCGAAGTCGCTTCCTATGCTCCCTCCGGAACCGGAGAAAGCCCTTTGGTCAATATTGAATCCTGGGTGAATACCACCTGCCCGGTTTGCCATGGGCCCGCGAAACGCGAGACCAACACCATGCCCCAATGGGCGGGATCCTGCTGGTATTATCTACGCTATCTGGATCCACACAATACCCAGGAATTCGCCGCTCCTGACAAAATCGCCTACTGGATGCCGGTAGACCTGTATGTAGGCGGAGCGGAACATGCGGTTCTCCATCTGCTATATGCACGTTTCTGGCATAAAGTGCTCTACGATCTGGGGGTGGTGGACACAAAGGAACCTTTCAGCCGATTGGTGAACCAAGGGATGATCACCTCATTCGCCTTCCAGCGCAAAGACAGATCCCTGGTACCGACCGATGAGGTCGAGGAGACCTCTCCTGAGGTTTTCGTGGAGAAATCGACCGGGGAACAACTGGAACGGGTGATCGCCAAGATGTCCAAGAGTCTGAAGAATGTCATCAACCCTGATGATATCATCCAGGAATTCGGCGCCGATTCCATGCGCATGTACGAGATGTTCATGGGGCCGCTTCAGGTTTCCAAACCCTGGGCAACCACGGGCCTTAGTGGCGTCTACCGGTTCCTCGACCGCATCTGGAGACTTACCGAAAGGCGGATAACCGAGGATCCTGTACCCACCGGATTGTTGAGAACCCTGCATAAGACCATAAAGAAGGTCACCAAAGACACCGCCAACCTGGATTTCAACACCGCTATTTCCCAAATGATGATCCTGGTGAACGAGCTGTATAAAATCGAGGAACTCCCCAGAGATGTGTGGGAAACCCTCATCCTTCTGCTAGCTCCATATGTACCGCATCTCGCGGAGGAACTCTGGGAGATGGCCGGCCATGAGCCTTCGGTCACCACGGTTGCCTGGCCTACCTATGATGAGTCCCTTACCATTGACGACACCGTCGAGGTGGTGGTGCAGATAAACGGTAAGGTGCGGGCCAAGTTGATGTCGGAAAAGGGTGTGCCAAAAGAACAACTGCTGGGGGAGGCTATGGATTTACCCCGCATCCAGGAACTGCTGGTGGACAGGCAGGTGTTGAGAACCATCGTGGTACCCGATAAATTAGTGAATATCGTCATCAAAGGGTAAACTAGACTGGCAATACTGAACGGATATTGGAAGCTCAGTCACGCATCCGGGCAAGACCTCCCAGGGAGGTCTCCCGGTATAGCGAGGGCAAAGCCTGCCCGGTTTCCATCATCACATCCACCACAGTATCGAACGATACCTTATGGCGGCCATCCGATAGCAAAGCATAGCTGGCATGGTCAAGCGCGCGCATTGCCGCCATCGCATTCCTTTCGATGCAGGGAATCTGCACAAGGCCCATCATCGGATCGCAGGTAAGTCCAAGGTGGTGTTCCAGCCCCATTTCCGCCGCATATTCGATCTGATGGATGGAACCCCCCAGCAGTTGCGTGGCCGCGGCGGAAGCCATTGCGCAAGCTACCCCGACCTCTCCCTGGCAGCCCACCTCGGCTCCGGAAATCGACCCATTCTGTTTGACCAGATTCCCGATCAAACCCGCCGTCAGCAAGGCACGGTGGATTTTTACCGTAGGGAGCTTGTACTGGTTTCTCAAATAGAAAAGCACTGCGGGGAGCACCCCACAGGAACCACACGTGGGCGCAGTGACAATGATGCCACCTCCGGCATTCTCCTCGGCAACTGCCAAAGCATAGCTCAGAGCCCGGGTGGGAGTCCCCACCGGCCCATTGAAATCCTTGGCCTGCATAAAATACTTGGCGGCTTTCCGGGGAAGTTTCAGTCCACCGGGAAGAACTCCCTCGTGATTCAAACCAGCTTCGATCGCATTGGTCATCACCGTCCAGATCCCGCTGATGAATGACAGGATATCGGAATCCTCATATTGCATCACGAATTCCCAGAGTTGGATACCTTCTTTCTCACAGTAGGAGAGAATTGGCTTCAGTTTATTCAGATCAGGGGGATACAGGTCGGTTTTCTGGTCCCCGATCCTGCCTTCCAGGACAATCTTGCCACCCCCCACACTGTAGTAGGTCTGTTCACCAATGGCTTTTCCATCGGCATCTATCGCCCTAAGGGTAAGGGCATTGGGATGGAAAGGTTTCTCAATCTCAGGAAACCAGACGATATCGACAGACTTGCCGGTACTACCCAGAACCTCACGCAGCGCGCTATCGGTAAGGTGCCCCTTGCCAGTCGCGGCCAGACTGCCAAACAGATCGGCCTCATATTTCACCGCGGGGTAACCAAGACCAAGAAACTGTGTGGCGGCATTACGGGGACCCATGGTATGGCTGCTTGATGGACCACGCCCTGTCCGGTACAATTCTCTAATGGATTCCATAGGTCATACTCTACATTTTTTCAAATGCAATGTGAAGCCATCGGGAAATCCACGGGCTTTACCCAGCCGGATCCCAGACCGGCAGGCTCTTGGAAGTCTGGGAAAGTTCCAGCAATTCCTGATAGACAGCATCGGAAAGGGATAGCAGTGGATCCATTTTCACGATATGCCAGTATGTTCCCTGGGAAGAGCCATCGGCCGTCTCCTGTGATACCACAATGCGCAGTTCCATGCCTCGTTGGAGACACAGATAGCGGATCAAACCAGGATACAATCCCTCCAGATGGGCGGTCCCGTCATTTCCGCTAAATATTCCAGCAAGGTCTGGCCGTTCACACACCCAGCGGCCTGGGGGCAAGCCTTCCAAAGCCAAGGCCACACTGGCCTGGGATGTTACCGAGTCACTTCCAAGATCACCCTCGACAATATCCTTGGCTAGATGGTCCCAGTCGATACCCAAGCTATTTGGAACGTTTTGGGCAATATAGTGGGATATATTGTGGAAATTCACCCGGGCTACCGGTTCAGGCCAGCGTTTGGACAAGGACAGCAGCATATCGGCCAAAGGACCGTCTTCCATCGTCAAGGAAACCTGTTGGGAGCCGCCCAACGCCAGCGAGGCTCCCCCAAAGGCGGCTCCTTCGCCCATGGGATAGGCAGCGAACACCACCGTCTGCCCCAATGGAATCAGGACGGAGACTGCCCGCTGCCCAATCGACAGATGGGTTTTCTCCAATTTTCCAGACAGTGTGTTCCATACCATGGTGTACCAGAAACGACGCCCACTCACCGCTTCCCAGGGATGGCTTTCCTCAAATACAACCGTCACTGTCCGGTTCTGGCTGCATCCACAGAAGACCAACAGAAGCAGGGTGAGAGCAAGAATACATAAGCGGAAGGGGATTCTGGCAACAACCATATCCCATCAGACCCAGGCAAGACCTGTTTTGCTTCAATACCGGCGGGCGGCTCAGATCTTCGCAGCTTTGGCAAGCAGTCTCAATTGAGTCAGATATTCGGCGCGCAATACCTTGAACAAAGCTCTGAACTCCTCGCTGCGGTAATCGGCATAGGTCCAGGGGAGGCTTTGGAACTCGCCCTTGGTGTAGATCAAAGTGACCTCACCGAAAATACCTTGCGCAAGGGGAATCCTATGGCTGCGGTCCTTGGTAGTGGCTAGAATGAGATTGTCCGCTGAAAGAAGCCCAGGGTCCAGGTTGATTTTCCGCTTGCCAGACTCACTGAACAACTCCTCGATCGCATTGGTCTCCAATTTCATCGAGGAAAGGGTGGTGGGATCCACCAGGTGTTCGAACACCACAAAATACCGTTCAATGGGCGAACCCATCTCCTCATTGTAATAATCGGTGAAAGAGAAGGGAACGGCCTTGGTCACCTTGGACAGCGGACCAAAACTCTCCTGCAGCCGGCTTAGCATCGCGTGCTGCCAATCAGGCCGGGAGGAAAGCACTCCTATCACCAACCGGGCTGGAATGAACGCCTTTATCTGTCCCATGGCACCGTCTACCGATCGCTATGGAATGTTCCAAGGATACGGAACATACTGCAGGTTTTACCCAGTTCGGCGACCGCCTCATCGAAGCGTTCCTGGGCGATAAGCTCGGATTCAACAAAAAAGGCATATTCCCAAGGCTTGCCGGGAATAGGACGCGATTCCAGTTTCTTCATGTTCAGACCATACTTCGAGAGTATCTGCAGAACCTCGAACAAGGACCCGGGATGATCGCTTACCGAAAACACCATGGAAACCCGGTCAATCGAAGCCGCACTGCGGAACACTTCAGCGTGCTCCTCCCGGCAAATCACATAGAAACGGGTGAAATTGCTGCTGTCTGTCTCGATTCCCTCTTTGAGGATCTGCATCTTATGGAATCTGGCAGCCGACGCGCTGGCGATCGCCGCGCTTTCGGGATCGTTCAGACCCGCGATATAGGCCACGGCTCCGGCAGTATCGAAAAAGGAGAGCGCTTCGGCTTGTTTCATCTCCTGGGTAAGGAATACCGAGCACTGGGCAAGCGCCTGGGGATGGGTATACACTTTTCTGATCCGGTCCAGACTGGTTCCAGGTATACCGATAAGGTTGTGCACCACCCGGATCTGTTTCTCGCCCACCACAGTGATATCGGGATAACTGTTCAGCAGATCAAGATTCTCATTGATGGTTCCACCCAGCGTGTTCTCCACAGGGACCACTCCATAGCTGGCCTCACCTTTCATCACCGCATTGAAGACATCCTTGAACGCATGGCAAGGCATCGTGGCAGCCTGTTCATCGAACACCTGCCGGATAGCCTGCTCGCTGAAAGCGCCATGCTCACCCTGGAAAGCGATCCTCATGTTCTGGCTATCCGGAACTTCCAGAGTCTTTTCAGACCAGATCTCAATCTCCGGCCTGACCAGGGGAATCCGTTCAAGCGATTTTCCCACCACTGGGCAAAGTGTCTGGATATCACGCATCAATTTCTCGAATTGTTCGGGATAGAGTGACTGCGGGCCATCGGAAAGGGCTTTGTCGGGACAATTGTGCACTTCGACAATCAACCCGCTCGCTCCGGCAGCTACGATAGCCAGAGACATCGGCGCCACCATATCACGCAAGCCGGTGGCATGGCTGGGGTCGGCGATAACCGGAAGATGGCTCAATTTCTGGACCACAGGAACCGCACTGATATCCAGGGTATTGCGGGTGGCTTTCTCGAAGGTGCGGATACCCCGTTCACATAGCACAATCTGGTCGGTACCGCTGGCCATCAGGTATTCAGCGGACATCAGCCACTCTTCGATGGTCGCCGACAGTCCCCGTTTGAGCAGGACTGGCCTCCCAGTGCGTCCAACCTCTTTCAAGAGCTCGAAATTCTGCATATTGCGGGCACCGATCTGGAACATATCGATGTAATCGAGCATCATGGTGATATCGCGGACACTCACCACCTCGGTGGTCACAGGCATCGAGTACGTCTCTCCGGCTTCCTTCAGATATTTCAACCCTTCCTCGCCCAGCCCCTGGAAGGCATATGGGGAGGTCCTGGGTTTGAACGCGCCCCCGCGAAGCATCACCGCTCCGGCATCCCTGACCAGTTTGGCTATGGTCATCACCTGCTCACGGCTCTCGACCGCACAGGGTCCCGCGGCGACCGCGATCCTTTGGCCACCGATTTTCACCTTGCCCACCTGGACGATGGTATCGCTCGGTTTCAATTCACGCGAAGCCAGCTTGTAGGGTTTGGAAATAGGAATGACATTCGCCACACCCTCGAGCAAGGCCACTTCCCGGATATCGATGCGGTTCACACCCACCGCTCCCAGAACAGTATCCTCCTGCCCGACTATTTCCTTGACCTTGAATCCACGGCTTTTCAGGAAATCCTTCACATGGCTTTTCTGTGCTTCAGTAATCTGCTGCTTGAGTATGATGATCATGGTAGGAGAAAGCTAAATCTTTTACTGGACGATGTCAAGTTGCGGAACAATATCCTGAAAACCGGTCCAAGCATGCAAGATGGTGCTTTATTTCTGGCTGGTTCTTCCACAGACCTGAAGAATCCCGGCGAGCACGATCAGATGGAGCACTATCTCCTGCAGCCAGATGAGCCATTCAATGCCTTCAAGATTGTTGAATCCCACAGAAATGACATCCAGAAGCACAATGATCGCCAACCACACGATCCACACCACGTTCATCGCCAGTGTGGTGATATTCGAGGGAAGCGCCTTCACAAAGAGCGTCGCGCCCAGCACAATGCCGCATAGCAGTTCCACCGTGGAGATGATATAGGTCAGCAATTCGCGATCACCACCGCCAAAAACCTTTGAGATGCCACGGGAAAGATCGTCACCCAGACCCCGGCTGGTGGAGAACCCGATGATACCCATGCAGATGAACAGAACCGCGATGAGAATCTGAAGCAACCGTGTGATCCCGATCGAATCGATTGAGAAACCTTTCCTAGCCATATGACCCCCTTATGTTCCAAAGGTGGCTTCCACCACCCTAGCGATCGATTCAGCTCTCCCCTGCGTGTAGAAGTGCACTCCAGGAACCTTTGCCGCAAGCAACTGGGTGACTTGTCCGATACAGAAGTCGATTCCCACAGAGCGCACCTCGGCAACGGACGAACAACGGGAAACCGCCTCAACCAAAGCAGAAGGCAGATCGACATGGAACGTCTGGGGAAGCAGTTCTATATCGGTCTTGCGTCCAATGGGTTTCAATCCCGGGATGATGGGAACCGTTATCCCTTTGTCCCGGCACTTTTGTACAAAGGAGAAGTAATGGTCATTGTTGAAAAACATCTGGGTGACAATATAGTGCGCACCCGCATCCACTTTTTTCTTCAGCATATCGATATCATGTTCCAGATTGGGAGCCTCGGCATGTTTTTCGGGATATCCGGCCACACCGATGCAGAATGAGGTGGCCACCGGATCCTTCAGGGTGGGATCAAGATATTCCCCCCGGTTGAGGGCGGCCAGCTGCGCCACCAGACCAGCGGAATGCTCATAGCCGCCTGTCTGGGCGATGAATCTCCGCTCACCTACGGGTGGATCGCCTCTCAGGGCGAACACATTGTCGATGCCCAGGAAATTCAGCTCGATCAGCTGGTCTTCCAATTGCTCCCGGGATTGCCCACCGCAGATCAGATGGGGAATCACCGGAATCCCATAACGGTATTGGATGGCAGCGGAAAGCGCTACAGTGCCAGGCCGCTTGCGCACCGTATGGCGCTCAACCAACCCATCGGGCCGGTCGATATACACCACCTCCTGCTGATGGTTGGTGATATTGATATAGGCAGGTCCATAGGGAAGCAGGATCTCGATAGCCTCGTTGATGGAATCGACCGTGTGCCCTTTAAGCGGGGGAAGCAATTCAAAGGTGAACAGCGGTTTTTCCGCACGGGCAAGGATTTCCGTTACTTTCATGGCTCCCTCTTTGCTTCTCCATCATGACATAGTCAGTCCACAATGCCAAGGTTCTGCAGGGCAAGAATCGACTCCAACGAATCGAATGGCAGGTTTTTCCTGTGCGCATAGGATTCCAGCTGATCCCGGCCCAGCTTTCCCAGGGAAAAATAACGGACGTCTTCCCCCACGAACACGAATCCACATACCGAAGCAGCCGGATCCATGGCGAAACTGTCCGAAAGCACCATACCGGTGTGCCGGGTGGCCTCAAGGATCGAGAATATCTTCTTTTTTTCCGAATGGTCGGGAGCCGAGGGATATCCAGGAGCAGGGCGTATGGAAGCCGTCTCCCCGAATCCCCACCAGGTATCGGCCATACGCGCCTGTAGATAGCCACTGAAGGCCTCGACAAGCCGGTCCGCCAGCATGGTCACCAGCAAAGCGTGGTATTCCTCGCCCTCTTTTCTCAGATTTTCCGCGAAACGGGCCACCCCCAGACCTGCGGTTGCCGCGAACAGACCGATCGAATCAACTGGCCGGCCCTCGCCCGCCATCACAAAATCGGCCAGCGACAAAGACGAAGCCCCTTGTGGAAACTGCTGGGACCTGAAAAAGGTGAAGGTCTCTATGAGTTGCTGACGGTCAGGGTCGAACACCATGACCGTTTCATCCTTGGAAACCGCCGGAAATATCCCTACAACAGCGCGCATGGAGGAATCGAACAGGGCTTTCACAGAGGGAGTCCCAAGCAGACGCCGGGCATCGGCCTCAAGGCGTTGGGCTTCATCCGAAACCACAGGCACTCTCCATGCCCCAGAGAGCATACGCCAATTGATGGCCCCTATCAAATCGTCAAGCTTAACATGGTCCACCATATGGATACCATAGGAAAGTGGTGTGGGCGCCGGCTGTTTTTTAATAAACCGTTTTTCCCGGGCGGTCTGGATATCCACCAGTGGCGGTAGGACCGGAGAGGATTGTCCGGCGATTCCTTGATAGCGGGCCATGGTCTCAGCCAGAAAATCCTCCCTGCGCACGGATACCAGCTGGCAAGCCACCGATACCGAATGCGAGGCATCCTTGGTATGCAGGACCAGGCGGGCATGGAGGGGCGCCAGTTTGATAGCCGTATGCTGCTCGGAAGTGGTGGCTCCACCGATGAGGATGGGAATATGCAATCCCTGTTGCTCACAGAGCCGGCAGACGGTGGCCATTTCCACCAGTGAGGGTGTGATCAATCCGCTCAAACCAATCATATCGGCATGGTGCTCCACCGCGGCCTGGATGATAGTCTGTGCCGGAACCATCACACCCAGATCGATCACCTTGAAATTGTTGCACCTCAGGACCAATGAGACAATATTTTTCCCGATATCGTGGACATCGCCCTTCACCGTGGCCAGCACAATGGTCCCCGCGTAATGCGCCGTCTGTTCCATGGATAACGGCAGGCGGGGTTTAAGAAAATCGACCGCCTTTTTCATGATGCGGGCGCTTCGCACCACTTGAGGCAGAAAAAGTTTTCCTTCCCCGAACAAGGTTCCCACCTGGGACATCCCCTTCATCAAGGGTCCTTCGATCACCGCTACGGCATCCCGATCCACCGTCTGTTCCAGATCCTCGGCGATATAGGTGTCATCGCCTCTGACCACCATCTCGGTAAGCCGGTCATCCAGACAAAGCGTGCGCCAGACCTGTTCCCGGTTTTCCTTGGATCTCACCGTTTCTCCCGCCTCAAGGGAACCAGAGAGCGCCAGATTGACCAGGGCGGTCCGGGCAGACAGCCCATCACCCTGTTCCAAGAGCAGGGCTTCGCGGATTATCCGCTCTGCATAGGCAGGCACAGAGAATCCCATATACTCAATTGCCGGATTCACAATCGCCATATCAAGGCCCACTTCCACTGCGAGTTTTAGAAAAACCGCATGGATGGCTTCTCTCAGGGCATTGTTTCCCCGGAAAGCAAAAGAAAGGTTGCTTAATCCCCCACTGGTGCGCACCAGGGGAAACCGCTTTTTTATCCAAGCCACCGCCAGAAGGAAATCACGGGCATACCCATCATGGCTATCGATGCCTGTGGCTATCGAGAGGATATTCGCATCGAAAATGATGGAACTGGGGGCCAGGATCTTCGCATCCACCAACAAGTGATAGGATCGCTCGGCGATGGCGCATTTACGCGCGAAAGTATCGGCTTGTCCCTGTTCATCGAACAACATGACCACTGCCGCGGCACCCATCGAATCGATATACCTGGCTTTGGAAAGGAAAGCCTCCTCTCCCTCCTTCAGGCTGATGGAGTTGACGACCCCCCGGCCCTGCAGTTCGGGCAAGGCCGCCTGGATGACTTCCCAGGAGGAGGAATCCACCATGACCGGCACGCGGGCTACAATCGGGTCCGCCGCGATGAGCCGCAGGAACCTGACCATCATGGTGGAGGCTTCCAGCAAAGGATCATCCATACAGATATCGATCATCTGCGCACCTTGTTCCACCTGTGACCGGGCGATGGACAGGGCCTCATCGAAATGGCCTTCCCTGATCAAACGGGCGAACTTCTTTGATCCAGCCACATTGGCCCGTTCCCCCACCGTGATGAAGGGATGCACGGATGGAACCACCAAAGGTTCCCAACCGCTTAGACGGAGCGTGGGTTCCAGAACACTGGGAATATGGGGGACGCCTTTGGCCGCCGCTTTCGCCAGATACGCGATATGCTGTGGTGTGGTGCCACAGCAACCTCCCACAATTGACAGCAATCCTTGCTGGAGCACAGGCTCCAGCAGGGCCGCCATCTCACTGGCATTTTGCCGGTAGGTCCCGTCATTATCGGGGAAACCAGCATTGGGATGGGCACTGGTTCTGAAGGGAGACCATCGGGCGAGATCCCTGATCAAAGGTATCATCTGCGCTGCTCCGGTCGAGCAGTTCAAACCCAGGGAAAACAAAGGAAACGAGGAGAGCGATATGATGAACGCTTCCAGAGTCTGTCCGGACAAGGTCCGTTGACTGGCATCGCTGAAGGTAGCCGACACCATCAAAGGCACTGCTTCCCCCCGTTCAGCAAACAGCTGGAGGGCCGCAGTCAAGGCGGCCTTCGCCGCCAGGGTATCGAAAACGGTCTCAATCAGCAGCAGGTCCACATGGGCATCCAACAAAGCCGTGATCTGCTCGCGGTACATAGCGGTGAAATCAGAGAACGTGAACTCCCGGAAAGCCGGATCATCCACCGAAGGAGAAAACGAAGCGGAGGTACCGGTAGGTCCAACTGCTCCCGCGATAAAAGCGAAGCGCCCTTCATCTTCCCGCTCAATATCGGATACCGCCATCCGGGCGACTTCAACCGCCGCCAGATTGAGATCGTAGACATGGTCACCAAGAGCGTACTCCCTTAGCGAAAACCGATTGGCTCCAAAAGTGTTGGTTTCGATGATATCGGCTCCCGCATGGAGATAGGCGCTATGGATATCGTAGATGATATCCGGACGGGTGATGCTCAGCAGATCGTTGCATCCCATGGCGGACTGGGGGCCTGTGGGAGAATCCAACAGACTCTCAAGCGGAAAATCCTTCTCGGAAAGTCCATAGCGCTGGATCATCGTGCCCATGGCGCCATCCAGAACAAGAATACGCTCCCGGGACAGCCGGATCAGATAATCGGCTCGCGTCATGTTCACCTCCTCCATGGAATTGTGGTGAGTGTATCAATTACCGCAATGTATCTCAATACTGGCGGTATCCGATTTCGTGCGGGACTTTCGGGAACGCAGCATACCAGACTGCACACCGGTCCTTCTCCTTTCCCGCCTTGCTTGAAGACAAAAATACAACTATAGTGGGGATATGGTAAAGCTAATCGCCTTGCTTGGCAACAAAGGAACGCTTTATGGACGGACCCGGCATAACAGCGGATGGCTTTTCGGCGATATTTTGTCAGCGCATGTGGGAGCCATTCTATCCTGGCAAGAGAAATTCCATGGTGTATGGGCAAACCTGTCGATCGCGGATACTAGCGTAGTCCTGTTGAAACCCCTCACTTATATGAATGAAAGCGGAACCAGTATCGGGGAAGCCTGCCGTTATTTCCATTTCGCCGCCGAGGATATCCTGGTGGTCCATGACGATATCGAAACCCAGTTCGGTACGGTCAAACTTCAGAAAGGCGGTGGCCTGGGAGGCCATAATGGCTTGCGGTCAACCAACCAGGCGCTTGGTTGCGATCAGTTCCTCCGGTTGCGCATTGGAATCGGACGCCCGCCACATGGGGATGTCGCCTCCTTTGTGCTTGGACATTTCACGCCTGAAGAATCGATCCAACTACCCTTGATATTGGATATGGCCGTTGGTTTGACAGAATCGTTCATCAAGGAACGTTGCGCCATGGAAACACTTCCAAGGCAGGGAAAACTTCCTCTCTGAAGCTACCCCAGACGTATTATGACCTTGCCAAAGGGCATTTTTTATTTCTTGCAGGCAAATGGCGTGGTATACTGGACGGACGGATATACTTCCGACTATGGGAGAAAACCATGGGATCAAGAGATCTTCGCATCGCATCGAGAACCAGAAATGAAATAGAGTTCTTCTCTCCCCTGTTTGTGTTTCAGGGAAGTCTGAACAATATGTATGACCAAGCGAATTCAGTGGCTCATCTTTACAATACCAAACAACATCAAATGGGTGGGAATGTGTTTGTCTCCCCGGGGAAACTCAATGCCAGCGGAGTCCTGCACCTCCTGTATCAGGCCATCATCTCCAGCTATCTGATTGAACAGGACCATGATTTCTTCTCCAGGCTTTCCCCCCAGGTGGCCCATAACCATGCCTGTCAGGAAGTACTGGTATTCTATGCCAAGGAGTTCCCCTCGCCGGTTCTGATGTCCGAGAACCCCAACATACCCTATTTCATGGAGGAAACCACCCGGGGCTTTTTTGTCCACCAGGTGATGATGGAGAATCCCGCTATCCTTAAAGCCATCAAACCCTTCCTCAACCCTTCTGGAATCAGATTCCCCCCTGCCGCCCAGGCCTTGGCGGCCTTGATGGGAGGCTACACCCGCTCGGCTCCACGGCTGGGGGAAAACGAGGAGGACCTGTTCTCCTTCCTGACTGAACCAGCCCTGCTGTATCCGGAATCCCTTCTGGAACAGATCCAATTCATCTCCGGAAAATGGAAAGACCTCCTTCCCGAAGAATTGCAGGCTTTGCTGCTTAGGACCATCGATTTCATGACGGAAGAGGAAAAACCCCGTTTCCAGGGGGGGCCGGGTCCTAGCCTGGTGCCTTCCTATGTGAATGGAACCATGGGGGACCATGAATACGAGGCCTACAGCTCGGATAGAAGCTGGATGCCCAATGTCGTGATGATCGCCAAGAGCACCCTGGTCTGGCTCGACCAGCTCTCAAAATCCTACAAAGAGGCCATCACCACTCTTGACCAGATCCCCGACCAGGAGCTGGACACCCTTGCCAGGCGTGGGTTCACCGCCTTGTGGCTGATCGGTCTCTGGGAACGCAGCAGTGCCTCGAAAAGAATCAAAAACCTCTGCGGGAACCCCGAAGCCGAAGCTTCCGCCTATTCCCTGAAAGGATACAATATCGCCACCTCGATTGGAGGATGGCCTGCCCTTCGGAAGCTGGAGGAACGGTGTAATGCCAGACACATCAAGCTCGCCAGCGATATGGTCCCCAACCATACCGGTCTTGACAGTGACTGGGTGATCCATCGGCCCCAGCTGTACATCCAGTCGGCCAGCGCGCCTTTCCCCTCCTACACCTTCAATGGAGAGGATCTTTCCCCCGACCCGGATATCGAGATCAAGCTGGAAGACCACTACTATGACCGCACGGATGCCGCCGTGGCCTTCCGCCGCACGGATAGGAAGAACCAGACAACAACCTATATTTTCCATGGCAACGATGGAACATCGATGCCCTGGAACGATACTGCGCAGCTTGATTTTCTCAATCCAGAGACTCGGGAAGCCGTCATTGAGGAAATTATCCATGTAGCCAAAAATTTCCACATCATCCGTTTCGATGCCGCCATGACCCTGGCGCGTAAACACATCCAGCGGCTTTGGTATCCCCGGCCCGGCACCGGTGGCGATATTCCCGGACGCTCCAGCGCCGGCCTTTTGGATGAGGAATTCAACCGCTGTCTACCGCAGGAATTCTGGCGGGAGGTGGTCGACCGCGTAGCCCGGGAAGTCCCCGACACCCTGTTGCTTGCCGAAGCCTTCTGGATGATGGAAGGGTATTTTGTACGCACCCTTGGCATGCACCGTGTGTACAATAGCGCTTTCATGAACATGCTGAAGGACCAGGAGAACAAAAAATACCGGGATACCATCAAAAACACGATGGCCTTCGATCCTGAGGTGTTGAAACGGTTTGTCAATTTCATGAACAATCCTGATGAGGAAACCGCGGTGGCGCAGTTTGGCAATGGGGACCGGTACTTCGGGATATGCACCCTGCTTGCCACCATGCCGGGCCTCCCCATGTTCGGACACGGACAAGTGGAAGGCTACCGGGAAAAATACGGTATGGAATACCGCAAAGCTTATTGGGATGAGTCTCCCGACGAAGGCCTGGTGCAAGCCCACGGAAAAAGGATCTTTCCCCTGTTGAAACTCCGCGCCCTGTTCTCCGGAGTCGATAACTTCGAGCTGTTCGATGTGGTCGACGGCGAGACCATCGCTGAATCGGTTTTCGCCTACGTGAATGGAGACTTCGACACCAAGGCCCTGGTGCTGTACAACAATCAGCTCGAACACGCCCAGGGACGCATACACCTATCGGTGCCGAAACTCTCCCGGCTTGCCAATGGAATGCGGGAAACCAAGACCACTTCGGTCGCGGAAAGTCTTGGACTCGGCATGGGAGGCCGCCGGTACACCATCTATGACAACTTCTCCAACGGGCTCACCTATATCCTGCCCTCGATGGCGGTCTACGATGAGGGTCTGTGGGTCTCCCTGGAAGACTACGAAACCCAGGTTATCCTGAATATCCGCGAGGTTGAGGATTTTGATGGAACCTACGAACAGCTGTGCGATCAGCTGGATGGGAAAGGAACCGCCTCGTTCCAGGAAGAACTGCGGGCAATCAGACTAGTCCCGGTATTCAAAGCGATGGAGAATTTCCGCTCCCCGGAAATGCTGCACATGGTCGAACTGATGGTTTCAGGGAACTCGACACCGGCAACCGCCAGGAAATACATCCTGCTGGCCGGTGAGGCGTATGCCCGCTTGACCACCGCATTCGAGGCCATGGATCCAGCCACGAGGAACAGTGTGCCACAACCGGTACATGACGTGGAGCCTCTGGCCCTGGTACGGGAAATCCAAAGATTCACGGATTGCTTCTCGCGTTCCACCGTATCCCCAAAGAGCCAGGCCTCCCAGGAAAAGCTCTTCTTTCTGGCCGGTGGGACCGTGATGACCGGGCTTCCCTATCTGATGGATGCCTTCCTTGCCCTCAAACCCTTCTTGGAAAACACCGCCTCCCTGGACGAGGCCTCCGTATTGGTTGACAGCCTTTTGCTCACCAGGTTCTTCGCCAGTGCCCTGCAACCCCTGGCAATCGACAGACTGGAGCTGCAGCATATCCTGAAAGGTGTTGCGTTGCTCGCGGTTCCTCCGCAATTCCTTCTGGACCTGCCAGCCAGGAATGCCATGGAACCGGCCGACATGTTGCGGCAGTTGTTTTCCATGGCTTCTTTCCGTGAATACACAGGATGCAATGAATACAAAGGAATTGTCTGGTACAAGAAGGAGTCCTTCCAGGAAGCCGTGTTCCTCATGTGCCTTGGCTCGTATCTGAAGCTATCGGACGATTGCCTGGAACCGCTTTTCAGACTTGGCGCCGCCTGGCTGGAAAGCGATTCCGTAGCGGAGTGCAAATTGAATGGATTGCTGAAGCAATCCTAGGCTTTCAATGGATTTCATTGACTTATACATCCCTTTGGGATAAGGTGGCTGATATGAAAACTTGGATTACCTACTTGGCCGCAGTGGCCATGGGGCTTTCCGCCACGTTTCTACTTGGCGATTATGCGATTTTCACCACTATCATGGAGTACACATCGGCCGTCCTTATGGACGCCGGCCTGTTTATCCTGTTTCCCATGGTGTTCATCATATTCACCTCCGGCATAGCCGCGTTGCGCCGGCATGCCAGAACAGTCACGATGTTTTCCACCACCATCTTCTGGAGCCTGCTTACAGCGGTGATTCTCAGTGGCTTTTCCGCGGCGATTTTCCTGGTTTTCCCCAAAGGTGTCGACCACATCACCACCATGGGTTCGGATGTCTCGGCCCTCACCGCCATCGCGCCATTGGAAATCAGCCAGCTGATTCCCCTGCTCATTGCCCGCAACTCCTTTGTCCAATTCTTCATAACGGATAAATTCCTTCTGCCTTTGCTTATGGTGGCCTTTCTTCTGGGTATCGCTCTTAAACCGGACATGGAGATTGTACGCCCGGCCTATGTGGTGATGAATTCATTTTCCGAAGCTTTGTTCCGTCTTGCCAGGATGTTCACGCTGTTCGGCGCCTTCTGTATCGGTGTGATCTCCTGCCATTGGTTCAACACCCTGGATGCCGAGGAATTGTTCTTCAAGAACCTGCGGTTCTTCTCTGTAATGGGAATCGGTCTCTTTGCCGCGCTTTTCATACTTCTCCCGCTGCTTTATACCTTGGCCACCCGCTTTAGGGGAGGGAATCCCTATCGTATCCTAGGTGGTGTGTTGTCCGCCTGTGTGGTGGGCTTCTTCACCTCGAATATCCTATACACCGCCACCCCTCTCATCGCCACCTCAAGGCAGAACAACGGAGTGCAAAAGAGTGTGGTGGGAACCACCGTGCCTTTATACTCCCTTATCGGCAGAGGTGGCAGCGCTTTGGTCGCCACCATTGCCATCATCTCACTGACCATGTCGGTCCAGGGAGCGGTACCCCCATTGCGTATCCTCATGTATACCGCCGGGCTAAGCACGCTATTTTCCATGCTGTGCTCGATACACCTTGGCTATGAGGTGCTGTTCATTGTGACCATGGTCCTGAGAACTCTGGGAATCGATCTGCAGGGAGCCCAGATGATGGTGGTGCTTCTGCTTCCGTTGCTCAACGGAGCGGGTCTCGTGCTCGATACAGCTATCGCCGCCTTCGGTTCAGCCTATACCTCCCGCACAATAGGCCCAAGAACTCCGGTCGCGTACCGGGATATCCTGTAGCACCTGGCTATGAATAGATACCAGCGGTTGGCATTGTTGGTGGCGCAGGTCGCTCTCAGTGTTTTCCTAATAACAATGCTCTTCCAAACCGCCACGCTCATCCTTATCCCAAACCGGATCTCATTGGGTTCCACACAGAACATGAGACCCCTCCTGAACAACTATATCTTTCCGATATCCTTGCATATCATCCTCTCACTGATCGGGTCCATTCCCCTCTACCTGCAAACCACCTCGCGAAACGATATGGAGAAGAAACTCCTCCCATTGCTGCTTCTGGTCCTTACCTTGGCGGATATCAGAATCCTGCCATGGCACCTGCTCCTTACCGGGAATACGTTACTAGACCCCACGCTCATATCCACCATCTACCGGTTCTCCCAGATATTCGGGGTATTCCTCCTGTTGCTGGCAGGCATGTTCCAACAGGGATTGAACGCCATAAAATATGGCCAGTTCCTGATGCTTGGTTCGGCAATCAGTCTATTGGTAGCCTTGCTCGCCCCGGATTCGGCCTATGGGGTATCCCTCGCAGAGGCTCCCATACTGATTGACAGTACCCTCCGCTCCACGCTTCTCATCATGGAGGCTCTGGCCAGCCTCAATTTCATCGTGGTCTATATCAAGGAAAGCAACCAGCAGAACCTGATACGGGGTCTGGGGTTTCTCCTGCTTATCCTTGGAAACCGTCTTCTGGGCGCGAATAGCAACCTGCTGGTCACAATTGCCGGAGCCCTGGCCTATCTTGCCGCCTTGATTCTGCTCACCATGATCGGCCATTCCTACCATATATAAAAAATCCCAGGGTTTTATCCCTGGGACCGCCTTATCAGAATCCTAGCCAGCATTCCTTCTAGTTCATCTCCACAATGCTCGCATCATAATCAGCCGGAGGATTGAACCCAAGCAGGGTCATGCACGTCGCGGCTACGGAACTGATACCCAGACCAGTCTTGAGTTCCTTGGAATATTCACCTTTGTAGGCGGAGTCAATCACAATGAAGGGCACGGGATTGAGAGAGTGGGCGGTTTTGGCTTTTGGGGAACCATCGGCCTTGCGCTTCACATCGCCTTTCTTATCATGCTCGAACATATCATCGGCATTTCCATGATCCGCGGTGAGCAACAGGATGCCCCCGGTGGCCTCAACCACAGTTTTCAAGCGAGCCAGCTGAAGATCCATCGCCTCCATGGAACAGATCACCGCCTGGTACACCCCGGTGTGGCCCACCATATCGCCATTGGGGTAATTGAGTTTGATGAAATCATACTTGCCGCTTTTCACCGCTTTGATCACATTGTCGGTGATTTCAGCGCATTTCATCCATGGACGCTGTTCAAACGGCACTTTATCGGAAGGAACCTCCACATACGTTTCCAGCTCCTCATTGAATTTTCCCGAACGGTTGCCATTGAAAAAGTAGGTGATATGTCCAAACTTCTGGGTTTCGCTTATGGAATACTGGTGGACCCCGCTGGCACACAGATATTCGGCCATGGTCCTATCGATCGAAGGAGGCTGCACCAGATACTGGGCGGGAACATGCAGGTCTCCATCGTATTCCATCATGCCCGCGTATTCCACTTTTGGCCGTCGCTTGCGATCGAATTCCTCAAGTTTTTCAGCTTCGAAGGCCTTGGTGATCTCCAATGCGCGGTCTCCCCGGAAGTTGAACAGGATAACACTGTCTCCATCCATGATCTGGCCCACGGGTTTCCCGTCTTTCTCTATCACAAAGGGAGGAATATCCTGATCGATGGCTCCGGTCTCCTTCCGCAGGGTCTCGATAGCCACGTGGGCAGAAGGAAACAAGCGCCCCTCACCCAGCACATGGGTTTCCCAGCCACGTTTCACCATGTTCCAATCAGCATTGTACCGATCCATGGTGATGACCATTCTTCCCCCGCCTGAAGCGATGCGGGCATCGAACGACGCATCGTTCAAAGAAGCCAGAAAAGCCTCGAAAGGATCGAAATACTCAAAAGCGGACTGCTCGCCGACATCCCGGCCATCCAGCAGGGCATGGACCCGCACACGGGACACACCATCCGCTTTGGCCCGAAGAATCATCTTACGGAGATTGTCGACATGCGAATGGACGTTTCCATCTGAAAGCAAGCCAATGAAATGCAGGGTACTCTTTTTATCAATGGCCTGGGCGACCAGTTTTTTCCAGGTTGCTCCACAAAACATGGCACCGGTCTCAATCGAGTTCCCCACCAGTTTGGCTCCTTGTGAAAAAACCCGGCCACAGCCCATCGCGTTATGGCCAACCTCACTGTTTCCCATATCCTCATCGGAGGGCAGTCCAACTGCGATTCCATGGGCTTTCAGCTTAGTCCACGGCACTGTTTTGAACAGATTGCGCAAAGTCATTGTCTTGGCTTCGGCAACCGCATCGCCTTCCTGGTATTTTCCAAAGCCGACCCCATCCATGATAACCAATACCACCGGGCCTTTACGTTGTATCTTATTGTTCTTTTCCAAGGGTTTGACCATGGAGTGCTCCTTTGTGCCAGCCTTATGGCAGACATCATCTCATAAATATAGCGATAACACCTACAGGGGTAAAGTCGCCGCACGCAGCCAATCCCTGTCAGATTCCCCCAGATGGTCCGCAAGCTCGCTGTACACCCACTCGTGATAGCCATCGATCATTTCCCTTTCATGGCCATCCAATAGCTCCAGATCGATCAATCTACGCTCAAAAGGACACAAGGTCAGGACTTCGAAAGAATTGAATTCTCCGAATTCCGACTTTCCGTCCCGCTTGACCGCGATGACATTCTCAATACGGATACCATATCGCCCCTCTTTATAGATCCCCGGTTCATCGGAGATCACCATGCCGGGCATGAGAGGCACCCCAAGCGGCCGTGGTGAGATACTCTGGGGACCTTCGTGCACGTTCAGCCTAAAGCCGATACCGTGTCCTGTCCCATGGCCGTAATTCGTTCCATATTGCCACATGAACTGTCTGGCAAGCACATCCAGCTGATACCCGCACGTTCCCTGGGGAAACCTCTGGGCCGCCAGCGCCAGATTGCCTTTAAGCACCAGAGTATAGTCCCTGCGCATCTCACCGGTAGCCTCTCCAAACAACAATGTCCGGGTGATATCGGTCATTCCAGTACGGTATTGGCCACCTGTATCCAGAACCAGCAGGCCATCGCCGGTAAGTTCATAGGAAGAATCCTCCGTGGCAGAGTAATGGGCCAGAGCGCCATGCTCACGGTAACCCGATATCGGTCCAAAGGAAGGTCCCAGATATTCCTTGTTCTCCGAACGGAGCCGATGCAATTCAGCTGCCAGCGACAGTTCATTGAAATGGGCTTCCGGCGAGGCGGCTTTGGCAAGCAGTCTGACCATCGCCACTCCATCCATAAGATGGGCCCGCCGCATACCTTCCAGTTCGATGCTGGATTTGGCGGCTTTCAGATCGGTGGAGAAATCACGGCCTTCCAGTCTGCCGACTTCCAGGGGAATGGAGGCGGCAATCCGCAGGTTGGTCTTATCGGGCGAGAAATAGATGGTATCACCGGCATGCAGCGTTGAGGATAGGGTATCGAACACGGCTTCGTAGGGGAGAATGGTCAGGTCTTTACGGCATTCCTCAAGCAGCTGGGGATCGAATCTACCCTCATCGACAAACAACCATGCCTGTTGGGAACCAATCAGAAGATAGGAGAGGAATACTGGGTTGTACTCCACATCCTCTCCGCGGAGATTCAGCGTCCAGGCGATATCATCCAGGCTCGATACCACGGTATGGGTGCATCCAAGCCTGCTGAAGGCCATTCGGATCTGCTGGAGTTTCTCCATGCGGGACATTCCGGCAATCTGGCTATCGAAATCGTGCACAGGCTGGCTGGGCACCGCCGGCCGATCCACCCAAAGCTCTTCGAACCAGTCACCGGTACCTACCAGCTTGATTCTCTTACCAGAAAAACTCTTCTCCAGCAAGCGCGCACCACTAACCGTCAAAGTGGCCGAATCGATACCAACCTGGCTCCCCGTAGGCAGGTTGTCTGACAGCCAGGTCACATAGTCCACCACCTGAGGGGTATCCATCTTCTGCATCTCAAAGGAGCTTCCTTCCAGCTGCTGGGCAGCTTGGATGAAATACCGGGAATCCACCCATAGCAAAGCCCGGTTGGCAGTGATAACCACCGTCCCGGCTGAACCCGTGAAAGCCGACACCCAGGAGCGGGTTCTCCACCGCTGGGCAACATATTCGCTCAGATGGGGATCTGTTCCATTCACAATCCAGGCATCGATACCTTCCCGCGTCATAATGGCCCGTACAGAGACCAGCCGTTTATCGATTCCGTCCATTCCGTTTCTCCTTGTCCATGGTTCTATTTCCAATAGCAGCACCTAGCGGAGCCACCTTGCTGTTTCTTTTCCGGAGTACAATCAACAGAACCACCCCTGCGGTTATCATGAGTCCACAAAGGATCTGTCCCAGTGAGATATTGAAAAATGATTGGAACAAAGCATAGGGCTCACTGGATTTTCCCGCCGCGATGATAAATCCGATATTCGCATCTGGCTCCCTGAGATATTCGATGCAGAACCGCACCAGGCCATACCCGATCAGATACCAGCCGAGCAGAAAACCCGGGTATGTTTTTTTCTTGCGGATCACAAACCAGAGGAACAGCCATAACACCACTCCTTCAAATAAGGCCTCATACAGCTGGGAAGGATGGCGGGGAAGATTGATGTAGGTTCCCAAGGCATATGGTAAGCCGATTGAGTCGGCGATCTGGCGGACCCATGCATAATTCGTGGAGAAACGGGGCGCATCGGGAAACAGTATCCCTATCGGGCTGGCGGTCACCTTGCCCCACAATTCTCCATTGATGAAATTCCCCAATCTTCCAAAGGTATAGCCCAAAGGAATGCCCGCCACCATGATATCGGTCACTTTAAGGAAACTTCTCTTGGTCTGGCGGCAGAATAACAGACACCCCGCTGCGGCCCCGATGAGACCTCCATGATAGCTCATTCCAGGCAGGCCAATGAACCGCCCCCCCTGGAAAGGCCAGAAAATCAGCCATGGATGTGTCCAATAATACCACGATCCATCATAGATCAGCACCGAGAATAAGCGCGCGCCAAGAATGAGACCGGCAATCGTGTATAGGAACAAGGAGAAGGTGTCATCCAGGGTGATTTCGAGGGCTCCTTGCCTCACCTGCCGGAGGAACAGGAGAAAGGTGATGGTGAAGGCCACGATATACATGACGCTATACCAGCGGATTGGCATGCCCGGGATCAGGTATGGAGAAATCCAGACAGGGAATTCGATGAATTGAAACATGGGAGAAGTGTACGCTGAGAAGCAATCCGGGTCAACCACATAGGATATGGCCTGCTTTTTAAAATTGGAGTATATTCTTTCCATGAAGAAACTATCATCCATCATATTGGTTCTGTTCTCCCTGCTGGCGTTTTGTGGCCAAGTGGCCGCCGCCGGGGGAATCAGTGAGCAGTTGTTGCCGACTCTATATAATCAAAATCCATCCAAGACCAAAACGGCTTCCGATGAAATTTCGGTAAACATGCAGAAACTGGAACTGCTCTACAGGCTTGTCGACCGGGATTTTCTATTTGAGATAGATGACAATGCGGTGTATGAGAGCATGGCCAAAGGATTGTTCGCAGCCCTGGGTGACGAGTATTCCACTTTCGTCATTGCCACGGAAGCTGCCGATTTCAGCACCGACACCACCGGGAATTATGGAGGTATCGGAGCCTATATATCCAAACAGTACCTTGAGTATCAGGATGCCACCAAACCGGAAACCTACATGGTCAGCATCACCTCGGTCTTTCCGGGTTCCCCTGCGGAACAGGCGGGATTGAGATCCGGTGATCTGCTTTCCCATATCGATGGCATCAGTGTGCAGGACTACGAGGCCGATGATGCCTCCAAAGCTCTCAAAGGAGCTCCGGATACCCCGGTGGTGCTTACGGTTTTACGTGGATCGACCACCTTCGAGGTGACGGTTATCCGCAAGATCGTCTCGATTCCCACCGTGTCGGAAACCATCCTCGAGGATACCATCGGATATCTACGCATCACCCAGTTCACCAATTCCACGGGCACCCAGGTTCTTGAAGTCATGGAAAAATTCGCTGAAATGCCCATTTCCGCCTTGATCATCGATCTACGGGACAACCCCGGTGGGATTGTCGATTCCGCCCTTGCCGTGGCTGATATGCTGCTTTCCGATCAGACCATCGTCCACATCAACAGCAAGGACCCTGCCAAGGAATTCGCCTATGTAGCCTCTCCTGAGATAAAAATCCCGACCAGCACGCCGGTTGTTGTCCTCACCAACAAAGGTTCCGCCTCCAGTTCCGAGATTCTCAGTGGAGCGCTCAAAGACAACCAAAGAGCCACTCTGATTGGATCGACCACCTATGGCAAAGGCCTTATCCAGCTGGTATCCCCGTTTGGAGATGGATACTATACCCTGACCAATTCCCAATACCGCACTCCTAATGGAAACGACATCCACAAAATCGGTATTGTTCCGGATATTGAGGTGGAGGAATTGACTATCGCCGACGAGGACATGGACGCCTATGTGGAATTTGTCAACAGTGGCATCCTTACGGATTTCGTGGACAATCATCCGGGCTATTCGGAAGAAAACCTGGCATTGTTCCTCGAAGAAACCGCCCAAAGCGCGCCTAAGCTGGACCCCCAGATATACCGGCTGCTGTTGAGAAGGGAATATCTGTATGCCATGCCCTATGATGACCGGCCAATCGCCGATCCACAATTCGATCTAGCCCTTGAGCGGGCGATAGAATTCATTAAAACAGGCACGCGATGAGAATCTACCTGCTGCCTGCCGTTTTCTCTGGAGAAGCCAGATTGGAACTCCATGCAAAGGAAGCCCACTATCTTATGCATGTGCTCCGTCTGAAGGAAGGGGCCGCTTTCGCTGGCAGAGACCGGCAAGGGCAGCTGTGGGACCTTGTCATGCAGCATTGCGGCAAGGAGTCGTGTATCATCGCCTGCAGTTTGGCCAGCGGGACAGCCCTGGCCACAACCGACACGCTACCCGCCTACCAGGGTCCCTTGCCTGAACTCCATCTGTACCAGTGCTTCTGCAAAGGCAAGAAGATGGAACAGATTGTCCGGCAGGCAACCGAACTGGGAGCCTTCCGCATTATCCCAGTGCAAAGCAGGCACAGTGTGGTCGATCTTTCCAAGAAAGAAGCGGATGAACTGGATGGCAAGCAAAGCAGATTGCTGGCAATGGTGAAAGAGGCCGTCCAACAAAGCGGATCCCCGATAGTCACCACGGTGGAACGGCTTATGGATTTCTCCGATATCGCCAAGGACTGGAACAACCGCGGTCTCGCTCTGTTTTTCCACCAAAGCCCAAAGGAAACCCAGCAAAGCTTTACAGAAGTTGTTTCCACCTACGCTCGGGAATATGGACATCAAGCACCGGTAGCGATGGTCATTGGCCCGGAAGGAGGTCTCAGTGATGATGAAGTCTCCCGTCTGGTGGCGGCTGGATTTATCCAGGTGCTTCTCAAAACGAATATACTGAGAGCTGAAACCGCGGCAATCTATGCGTTGGCCTCCGTCCAGGTACTTATGGTCGAGAGCCTTACATGATATTTCTATAACATATGAATCGTACTTTCAACATTATGCGATTTGATTTTCTCCTGTAGAATGAAGGATATGTACAACGTCCTTTAATAATTCAACTCAGGAGCGCCGTCCATGTCCATGTATCTCTTCACGAAGAATCTCAGACTCAGGGCGATGGTCAACCATCAGCTGGAGAATCCATGCATATGCATCATCTCCATGGAGCAATTGGAAAAATCGCATGGAAGCATCTCTTTGGACCGGTATCCCGTATTGCTGATCGATGAGGATTTCGCCGGCGAACGGCTTGTGTTTTTCCTTAGCTGGCTTATCTCGTACCAGATCAAGGGACCGAAGATATTCCTGTTTTCTCCTGACTGGCAGAAAACCACGCATAGCATCTTTAGGGAAAGGCATCTTCTCTTTCTCCCGAAACCCTTCACCCAGGAGCAGCTCCAAAACGCCATCCTCACCGTTTCAGGCATGTTCCCGCTTATTCCCCACCTCTCCAAAGAAGGCATAACGGAAATCCTGCAAAAGCATGAGCAAGAGGACCACTATGATTCAATCCTGATCGGGAAATCGGCCGCGATCCAGAACATCAGGCGGATCATATGGGGAATCGGCCAGGAATTCTCCTCGATCCATATCAATGGAGCTACGGGAACAGGAAAGGAAGTGGTCGCACAGCTTCTGTATCTGAGATCGTCAACCATGAAACCGATGGTGATTGCGAATTGCGCTTTGCTTTCTGGGAATCTGCTGGATACCCAGCTGTTCGGACAAGTCCGCGGGGCTTTCACCGATGCGAAAGAAGATCGGGAAGGTCTGGTTAAGAAAGCCGACCACAGCATCCTGTTTCTGGATGAGATCCAGGCTCTTGATCCAGTAGTCCAGGGAAAATTTCTCAGACTGCTCGAGTATGGAACCTTCCGGCCGGTAGGATCGGATGAGATAGTGGTTTCAGATTTTAAAACCATCACAGCCTCGAACATCCCCTTGGAACGGTTGCTGGATGGGGGACAGCTGAGGGAGGATCTCTATAATCGCATCAATAGGATATCCATTGATATTCCACCTCTCAAAGAACGGAAAGAGGATATACCGTTGTTGATCGACCACTATCTATCCAAGCGGAGCGAATCCCGGAAACCAGACCAGAAAACCATGGACCTTTTCATGGGATATGATTGGCCTGGAAACGTACGGGAATTGTTTGTTAAATTGGATACCATAATCACTTTCGCGGGCAATCAAGGATATTTAAGTGTCGATAATGTGCTAACCGACCTCCATCTCAAACAAAAAACTCCTCCCAGGCCTATTGCGCGCCTACCGGTGGATAATTCAATAAGTGCTGAAAGGTCTGCATATTATCCATCGGAAAAGGCAAGGGAAACCTGTGGATAACTTGTGGACATGGATATTGGTAATATATCTCATTTATCTACTTGAAAGACTATTATTCCTATATAAAACCTGAATCATAATTCTGTTGGTAAACACTAAATATCTCTTTAACAATGAATAAGTTGACATTCATGTACTGGAATGTCACACATGGCTAACAGCCAATCCCCGCGATCAAGACTTCCCATAGTATTCCACAGGCGGTTGACCGGGTTGTGGATAACTTGTGGACTAGTGTTGTCCCGTGTACCTGGCGTAAAGTGAATTGGATTGGGAATTCTTTGGAAAACAAATGTTTATTCAGTCCTGGCGATGGAGGCTCCTAACCCCAGCAACTTGTCGGCAAGCCCTTCATAGCCCCTTTCAATCTGGTATATATTCTGGATTACCGAAGTTCCTGGGGCGCATAATGCCGCGATGACCAAGGCCATGCCCGCCCGGATATCGGGACTTGTCACCGTGGCGCCTTTGAACCTGGTCGGGCCATTCACTACCGCCCGGTGAGGATCACATAGGATGATATCGGCACCCATGCGGATCAACCAATCGATAAAATACATCCTTGACTCAAACATCTTCTCATGGATCAGAATCGAACCACGCATCTGCGTCGCCACTACAGTGACGATACTCAACAAGTCAGCGGGAAAGCCTGGCCAAGGCGCATCATCGATTTTCGAGGTGCTTCCATTGAGGTCTTTCACCAGAAGTCTCTTCTGCTTCGCAGGGACACAGATCGACGATGGACCGGTCACCAACCACTCCACACCGATGCGTTTGAACCCCAGCCTGATCATACTCAGCTGGTTGATATCGACACCTTCCAGGATTATCTCACCCTTTGTAGCCGCAGCAAGACCAATATAGGAACCAACCTCGATATAATCGGCTCCGATGGTGAAATCGCACCCCCCCAGGCTATCCACACCCTCAATCCGCAGGAGATTCGAGCCAACTCCTTCGATATGGGCACCCATCGCTATCAGCATCATGCATAGATCCTGAACATGCGGTTCCGAAGCAGCATTGCGCACTACGGTCACTCCAGGCGCTCCCACGGCCGCCATGATCACGTTCTCGGTGGCGGTAACGGAAGTCTCGTCCAGAAACACCTCACCGCCTGCCAGCTTCTTTCCGGTTATCTCCAACCGGCCTTCGCTTGTGATCCGGCAGGTACATCCCAGGGCTTCCAACCCAGTGAAATGGGTATCAAGCCTACGGAACCCAATGACATCTCCTCCGGGAGGGGGAAGTGTCACCTTTCCCCTTCTAGCAACCAGTGGACCAACCAGAAGAATGGAAGCCCGGATAGCATCCACTAGATTGGATGGGAGTTCGGATGGAAAACCACACGATAGCACCGAACTATCTGAAGTGACCGAGACTGTATGGGGACCCAACCGCTCAAGGCGGGATCCCAGCACCCCAAGGAGCGCCAACATGACTTTGACATCCTCGATTTCAGGTATATTGCGCAGGATTACTGGTTGATCGGTAAGCAGGGTAGCCGCAAGACAAGGAAGCGCGGCATTTTTATTGCCGCTGATGTGGATACTTCCCGATAGCGGCCGACCTCCAGTGATCACATAGGAACTCATATATCCATCCTACAGGTGAAACACCGATTTGACAATCCAGTTGTTGTCCTCCATGGTTTTAGCGTATATTATGTGGTCATGAAGAACCAAATCCCCTGCGTATATGGCATCGGAAATCCCCTGATCGATATCATCGCCCAAATCTCCGATGATGATCTTCAAGTATTGGGTATACACAAAGGAACCATGCACCTGATCGATGCCGCCAGGAGAAAAGAACTGCTTGCATATCTTGGTAAAAGGCCCTTCTCCTATTCATGTGGTGGTTCTTGTCCGAACACCATCATCACACTTGCCGCGATGGGGGTTTGCACGGTCCTGGCAGGAAAAGTCGGCAACGATGAGTTTGGAGCCATCTACAAACAGCATCTTGATACACTGGCGGTAAAAAATGAGCTGGCCTTTTGCGATGAACCCACCGGCTCCTCCATCATCCTGATATCCCCGGATTCGGAAAGGACCATGAATACTTTTCTGGGTGCCAACCGGTTCTACAAATGGGAAGAGATAGTCGAGGAATCGATACAGCAGGCCGACTTTTTCCATTTCACTGGTTATATGTGGGATACCCAGTCACAGAAGGAAGCGGTCATGCATGCCTTGGATCTCGCCAAAAAAGCGGGGACACTGGTGACTTTCGATGTTGCCGATCCATTTGCCGTAGGACGGAACCGTGACACATTCCTCTCTCTTATCAGCAATCATGCCGATGTGGTATTCGCCAACAGCGAAGAGGCCCGCATCCTGTTTGATAATTACGATGCATATGAATGCTGCCGTTCCATGGGCAGACTATGCGAGACGGCTATTGTTAAAAACGGTAAACAGGGGTCCTTCATCTCCTATAGGCAAAAGATCTCGAAGATCCCGGTGGAGGGGCCAAAAGTCCCTACCGACACAACTGGTGCGGGCGATGTGTATGCGGCAGGCTTTCTGTATGGGCTTTGCCACGAGCTTGATGTGGAGACTTGCGGGCATATCGCCTCACTTCTCGCGGGTGAGATCATCCAACAGCGTGGCGCACAGTTCTCGCCAGAAAAGGCCTGCCAGTTGCGTACCCTTCTGGAAACCAGGTTCCTCAGTAAAAACTGAAACTCAGATCCCCGCCGGGCGTGGAAGGATCTGCTCCCACGGCATGCCAACCTTGCCAAAATGTCCATAGTTCACATTCGCGCGGTAGATAGGTCTGAGCAGGGCGAGGGTCTTGATGATTCCTGCGGGTGAAAGGTCAAATTCCCGTTCCACCAGTTCTTCCAACATCCGGTCATCGGCAATTCCGGTACCGAAAGTATCAATCAAAACCGAGACTGGCTCAGGAAAGCCTATCGCATAGGAGACCTGCAATTCGCAACGGGTGCATAAGCCCCAGGCCACCAGGTTCTTCGCGACAAATCTGGCCATGTAGGCCGCTGACCGATCAACCTTTGAAGGATCTTTTCCCGAGAACGCCCCACCCCCGTGCCGTCCCATGCCGCCGTAGGAGTCGACAATGATTTTCCTACCGGTGAGCCCGGTATCCCCCATGGGTCCGCCAATCACAAACCGACCGGTGGGATTGATAAAGTATTTGGTCTCTTTTGAAAGCAATCCGGTGGGACCCAGCACAGATTCAATCACCTGGGTTTTCATATAGTCAATAAGTTCAGCCCGCTTTACTTTATCATCATGCTGGTGGGAAATGACCACAGTATCGATCGCAATCGGTTTACCCTGTCCATACACGACCGTCACCTGGGATTTTGCATCGGGCCGCAGCCAGGACACATCTCCGGCTTTACGCAAATCCGCGGCTTTCTGAAGCAGACGATGGCTGAACATAACTGGGGCAGGCATCAATTCAGGAGTTTCCGAACAGGCAAAGCCGAACATCATCCCTTGGTCTCCCGCCCCCTGGGCGCCATACTGGCTGCTGGTTGAGTCCACTCCCATGGCGATATCCGGTGACTGGCGTTTGATAAGATTGAGAATGTCCACCTGCCGATAATCAAAACCGGAATCAGGATACACGTATCCAATATCCTTGATAACCGAGCGGACCAAGGGATCCAAATCCCACTTAGCGGTAGTGGTGATTTCTCCACCGACAATAACACGGTCCGTGGTGGCGAAAGCCTCACAGGCGACACGGGCTTGGGGATCCTGTTCAAGACAGGCATCAAGCACCGCATCTGAAATCTGATCGCATACCTTATCAGGATGCCCTTCACTAACCGATTCGGATGTGAAGATCTGTTTGCCCTTAAGCAGCATAGAGGACTCCTTACATGGAAAAATGGTTGCTAGAACCTGATAGGAGGCAGCTCATCATCACAGGAAATCCGTACTTGCTTGTACAGGCCTTCCCCTTCACTCTTGGTCTGGATTCCTTCCATATCATTCAAAGCGGTGTGGACCAAACGGCGTTCAAATGGATTCATCGGTTCCAGCAGGCGGGATTTACCATTGCGTTTCACTTGTTCGGCGGTCTTATAGGCCAGTCTCACCAGCTGCTCCTCATGGCGCATCCGGTAATTCTCACTATCGATGATGATCTTGATATTGGCATCCTTTTGTCCGGCATACACATTGGCAATCAATTGGATGGCATCAAGGTTTTTCCCTTTCCGTCCGATGATGATGGAAGAAAAGTTGGATACAATATTGATGCCCAGCTTGCCTTCTTTTCTAAAATCAACATCCACAGTCCCAGGATATCCCATTTTCACCAGCAAAGTGCTGATAAAATCAACCATATCCTGTTCAAAACCACTGGAAACCGCCAACGGTTTATGGGGCTTCCCAATGACAGGAATATCGGAATCGGGGTCCTCTGTCTCCAGATCTTCTTCAGTGTCCGGATCCTCATTGAAATGGATGCGGATCTTTACCGGTCCCTTTTTAAACAAACCTCTTTTCCCTGGATCAAGGATCTCGACATCGAAATCCTCTCGGTCTATCTGAAGCTCGGCCACCGCCAATGCGATGGCTTCCTGCTCGGTCTTTCCTTCAAAATCTCTTTTCATATATCAGCTCCTACCTAACAACTATTTTTTCCTCACTGTCATTTTGGGCTGGGATACAATTCCCGCTGCCGCTTTGCCCGCTCTCCGCTTGTTCACCACAATCTGCTGGCCAATGGAGATGAGGTTCATGACCGACCAATAGAGAATCAATCCGGAAGGTGCGTTGTATAGGATGAAGAAGAACATGATCGGCATACCATACTGCATGAATTTTCCCGACATCCCCCCCTGTTGCGTACCGGTCTGGCTGATCTTGAATGAGAAGATCATCGACGCGCAATAGATAAAGGGAAGAACCCGGAGATCACTTCCGAGGAATGGAATACTTGCCGGAGCAAAATTCCAAATCGAATCGGGTAGGGAAAGATCCTCAATCCACCCAGGAATAAACATCGCACCGCGTAATTCAAAATGCTTGTTCAACAACCCATACAAAGCAATGAATATGGGGAACTGGAACAGCATTGGAAGACATCCCCCCAGGGGATTTATTTTTTCTTTCTTGTAAAGCTCACTCGTCTCCTGGTTCAGTTTTGTGGGATTGTCCTTGTATTTGGCCTTCAGCTCTTCCATCTGGGGCGCAAGCGCCTGCATTTTGGAAGTTGATTCCATACTCTTTTTGCTAAACGGCTGCAACACGACTTTGATCAGGATGGTAAGCAATATGATGGCCACCCCATAGTTCGGGATAAGCTTATAGAACATCTGCAACAGCCATTTCAGGAAATTCTCAAGCCAGGAAAGCCAGGAGGAGGCATCCAGCGCTTTTTCCAGATGGAGTTCGGAAAGGCCGAACCCATTTTTAGCGGCATCGTTGTAGATAGTGAGGTTTTCCTTAAGTTGGGGACCGATATAGAACCGGTAGACATCCGTGGCAGAGGCGGCTTTGATCACCGGGCGGGAGAAATAGAGCCTTGATTCCAAGGGAATCGCCCCACTTTTTTCCTCGGTCGCGGTGAGTGTGTAGCGGGTGGCATCGGGAATGCCGATTACCGAGAAATACTTGCCGGCCAAGGCCGCCCAAGTGAAATAATCTGAGGTGGAATAGCTGCCATTTTTCAGCTTGAGAGTGGTTTTCTTTCCGTTCTGCTCCACGTAGAAACGCCTATAGGTGTAATTGCCATCGGGAACGGTATTGAATTGTGGACCAAGCTGCGGCTCAAAGGCCAAGGTATAGGCAAAACCATTGTAGTTCAGAGGAATGGCTTTGTTCTGGCTGTTTTTGAAATCAACGGCGATCTCAAAGAGATAGTCGGCTTTCCCAAAGGTATAGGTTTTCTGGATGGTGAAAGTTTCTTTGGATACCACTCCGTCATCACCGATCATCGCGAAATCCTGGGAAAAAATGATCTTGTTATCGGAAATACGATAGTTGAAAACCGCATCCACCGGATTGGTGTTGTCATTGCCCGCATACAGCATGAAAGCCGCGGGATAGTCTCCAGGATTGAAAATCAGCTCTACCGGTTCCCCTTTATCCAGGTGTTTCTTCAGGCGCAAGCTGCTTACCGCCGCTCCCTTGGGATCAAACTCAAGAATAAAAACATCGGTCTCATAGATGAATGGACTGGAGGAACCATCTTTTCCAACCTGGATAAAGGATCCTGGTTGGGAACTATTCCAGGCCTGGGCTTCAGAAGCGTGCAGCAGGTCGGGAGCCGCTGTCAAAGCAGTGTCGCTTTCCGTTGTCATCGCAGTCGAAGTGGGTATCTGCGAAGCCTCAACTGGAGACGCTGGGAAAAAGGCCGATTGGACGGTAAGCCCAACCGAAATAACAATTACGGAAAGAATAATCGCAATGATGGTGTTTTTATCCATATCCACTCCTAGTATGATCAATCAGAGGCGAAGAGGTGTCTATCCAGGGAAGATACGGAATATAAGACTATGTAGGCAAGTATACCTTTGCCTGCTCGAACAATGCTATCAATTGTTGTTTTTGCTTATCATGCTCTATTGCCTTCCCTGGATACACCACGAATGCAAAATCAAAGCCAGTTATGAACCTATGCTTTTCAAGACGCCAGATTTCTTTAATCTGACGCCTGATACGGTTTCTTTGTACAGAAGTACCGAAATGACGGACAGGAATCACCACAATCCGATCAATTTCCTGGTCGTTGCGCGAAACAATCATTTTCACGCCCTGACAGGAAAACTTCCTACCACTAAGAAATACCCGGTCAATCTCTGGCTTTTTTTTTACGATCTCAAGTTTAGTAAGGCTTCTTCTCATCGCATACCGAGAGCTTCTTCCGACCCTTCGCTCTTCGTCTGGCAAGCACAAGACGTCCACCTTTGGTAGCCATGCGTGCGCGGAATCCAAATTTTCTATTTCTCTTTGTCTTACTTGGTTGATACGTTCTTTTCATGAGAAAATCTCCAATAAATATCGCTTTACGCGGATTTTTTTTTAAAAGCCCGGACAGTCTCCGAGAGGCGAAGTATATCGGTCACAGGAACCTTGTGTCAAGTATCATCTTCCCATCCGTATCTGCAACTGGGTGATGTCCAATTGGGGATACTGGGCTTGGACCCGGGCGATTATCTGTCTTTTCCGAAGCAAAACCAGGTTTGTCCAAGCAGGATGGTCAGCCACAAGCACCAAGGAATGTCCCCTGACATCCATGATTTTCATATGCGGAGCAAGATCCGGTCCCACAATCTCCATCCAGTTGCGGGATAACCTGGCATAGGGATTGGATTCGTCGCAATGCAATCTGGCTAGGAGCATGTCAAGGACATCTTTTGTATCCTTTTCACTCACTGGGCGACAAACCTCCCTTTGTCAACATGGTATCGCATTGTTCCGGCTTTGGCTATATCGGAAAAGTACTGTTCATCGGGAAGAAATGTGAAAAAAGCCTGACTGTATCCTCCCAGCTGCTCAAGAAACAGCCCCCGCTTGGCTACGTCCAGTTCAAGAAGCACATCATCCAGCAGCAGGATAGGATCCTTATGCGTTTTCTGGCGATAGGAAAAAACCTGGGCCATACGGAAAATCAAAGAAGCCAGCCGCAGTTGCCCGGTTGATCCGCTGAGTGAGAAATTACCGGTATTATCCATCACGATGAATTGATCCCGGTGTATTCCACTCGCGGTGGTTTGCATTCTCAAGTCGCGATCAAGCGTGCGGGCCAATTTTTCCTGGGCTTCCGCAACTGTCGCGCAATCACCCCAGGAGGGTCTATAGGCAATATGCATTCCAGTGTCGGTTTGAGAGACCTTTTGGTAAAGCAGTGGAAAAATCGTATTGAACTCATCGATCGCCTGTTTTCTTTGATACTGGATATCCATGCCTATCTTAGCCAGCTGGGTATCGTAGAACGGAATCAATGATGTAAGATTTTCTTTGATCGCGGCGTTGCGTTGCCTAAGGACCATCCTGTAGCGCCGTAGATCGTCAAAAAACACTGGATTGTACATCGACATGGTCTGATCAAAAAACCTGCGGCGGCTTTCAGGTGTTCCGCGTATGAATTCAATATCATCATGGGAGAACACAATGCACGGAATATTGTATATCAATTCCTTACGATCGTGGATTTCCCTTCCATCGATGAAAATCTGGCGTTTACCTTCGGCGAATTGGAACGAAATCTGTTGGTTGAAACCTTCCTCGGTCTCAAACATAGCCGATAATGTGAATTCGTGCTCTCCATGGGTAATCAATTCCCTGGTATTCAGCGCCTTGAATGAAGACCCATAGCACAGAACATACAAGGCTTCCAGAAAATTGGTTTTCCCCTGCCCGTTGTCTCCAATCAGAACAATCTGGGAAGAGTCAACCGGAACCAATGAGTCCACGAGATTCCGGAAATGTCTGAAGCCTATGGAGCAAAAGCGCATCAGTCGATTTGCATGGGCATGATGATGTGGAAGAAATCCTTTTCCGGGTCGGATTTTATGGTAACCGCCCTATTGGATTCTGTGAAACAGATGTAGAAATTCTCACCATCCATCACGCGTAACGGACTCATCAGATATTGATAGTTCATCGCTATCCGACAGCTATCTCCGGTATAATCACAAGCTATGGTTTCCTTAGCTTGGCCAAAATCACTTTCTTCAGAACTGACGGTCACCCCACCGGCTTCAATATCTATATAGACCCGCTTGGCTTTGTTCTCAACCAACAGTGAAACACGTTTCAAGGCTTCGTTCATCTCCGCGATGGAAACCCTACATGCATTTGTCTGGTTGGCGGGAATGACCCTGCGATAGTTTGGAAACTGTCCTTTTATAAGGTTCGAATACATGCATTGGTTATTGAATCTGGCAAAAATGGTGGATTCCGTGATGGCAAGCATGAACTCGCCCTCGCTGGTACTGTTCTTTTTGATCAGTGACAGGAATTTAGCCGGAATGATGACCGGTTGAAAAGCACTGACACTTATTTCCAGACGGCGGTTGATGAAAGAAAGCCTTCTGCCATCGGTCGCAACCATGACAAGACCTTCAGGACTGTGTTCCATAAACACACCATTCATGAAATACCGGGTCTCATCATCGCTGATGGCAAAGATAGTCTGGTCAATCATATCAACAATATCTTTCTGGCCAATTGGAAAATAGGCCTCCGCAGGCGCATCTTCGAGTTTCGGAAACTTGTCTGAGGAAATGGTTCTCAATTCAAAATCGATATTTTTATTGGCGGGATGGATCATCAGCTTGTCACCGATTTCCTCAAAGATGACATTCTCATCAGGCAAGGCTCTCAGGATACCCAGAAACTTATCACAGAAAACGGTCGTGCTGCCTTCTTGTATGGTTTCAACGTCGATTTGCGTGCTGAATCCTATTTTCTGATCTGTGGCTTTGACAGTGAGTTTGTTAGCGGCAGTCTCAAGCAACACGTTGGAGACGATGGATAGGGTATTGCGCTGGGAAGTAAAATCCAATGCAATGACAATCTCTTTAAGCAATATGTTTTTCTGGCAGGCGAACTTCATCTGATATCTCCTAATTTATCATTGATAATATAGTAGTCGTAGTAATAGTAACACGAAAACGGTGGACAAAGGCAATAATTCTTTATAGTCAAATTCAATAAAAATCTCCTTCCTGTGGAAAACCACCCGAATCGATGCACCGGTTATCCACCATTATCCACAGGCATCCACAGAAATTTCCGGTTTTCCACCGATCGTCAATAGGTTTTCCCCAACTTGTGAAACTCCTATTTATCCCGTTTGAACGATTGTACCTGTCTGATCAGGGTCTGGATGGAATTGTTCACGGCGATATCACTGCGTATCAAACCCTCAACCCGCTGTACTGAGTGCATGACGGTGGTATGGTCGCGCCCACCGAATTCATAGCCGATTTCCGTGGTTGAGAACTCGGTGATATCCCTACAGACATACATGGCGATCTGGCGGGGGAGGACTACGGATTTGGTTCTCTTTTTCCCTTTGATATCATAAGGTGAGATATTGAAATACTCCGCCACTACCCGGATAATCGTATCGACCGAGAAGGACTGGTCCTTGGTCATGGCATAGGTGCTTTTCAATTGTTCCCTGGTGATATCAAGGGTTATCTCCTTGTTCAACAGCTTGCTATAGGCAATGAGCTTGGTTAGGGAAGCTTCCAGATCACGTACGTTTGTATTCACGTTCTTGCTGATATAGTCGAGTACCTCCTCAGCGATGTGGCACTCTTTTTCTCCGCATTTTTTATGGAGAATAGCCAATCTGGTCTCAAAATTAGGAGGCTGGAGATCCACATTGATCCCTCTGGTGAACCGGTTCTTCAAACGGTCAGTGATATCCTGCAGTTCGTTGATAGGCCGGTCACAGGTGAACACCAGCTGTTTGTTGGCTTCGAAAAGGTTGTTGAAGACGTGGAACAGCTCCTCTTGTGTCGAGGATTTGTTTTGGAGGAAATGGATATCGTCTATCAGCAGGACATCCGCTTTCCTGTACTTGTTTCTGAACTGTGGAGTCTTTTTCTCTCCGATAGCCTGGACAAACTCATTGGTGAACATTTCCGCGGTTACGTAGATAACCTGCAGTTCAGGGGTATTCTGATGTATATAATTGCCTATGGACTGGATCAGATGGGTTTTGCCTAGGCCGACACCGCCATATATGAGACACGGGTTGTAGCTTACCCCTGGGTTCTTGGCAATCGCCATGGAGACATTGTAGGCGAAAGCGCTGTTGTCCCCCACCACAAAAGAATCAAACTGATAGGTGGGATTGATGTTGGGATCACGGGGTTTTCTCTGGGGCGCCGGCATCGACTGCGCTTTTTCTGCCCGTCTGACTCCCTGGGGATTCTTTTCATCGAACTTGACCGCGGATTTCATCTGATCCAACTGTTCCTGTTCGCTTATGTTTTTCACAATGATGTCGACCGTGAGTTTCTCACCGGTAAGCTCGTTTATCAATGTACTGATGGTCTGCTTATACTGGGCACAGATATAATCCCGTATGAACAGCGACGGTACGGCGAGAATCAGTTTCTGTTCCTCTGATCCCACATATACGATACGGTTCAACCAGGTGATATTCTCTTGTTCGGAGAGGGTGTTGCGCATGCGGGAGACAACCTCGTTCCAGAATAAGCTGTAATTCCATTTTTCTTGCGGCATGGTATGTATCTTATATCAGCGCATGGGTCTTGACAAGCCTAAAGGAACGGCTAGTGGAAACCTCTTGAAAATCACATATAACTATTTGTTATATATATAATTGAAATTTGTGGATTTTTGTCCTTGGGGGTTTACATTCGTTATGAAAAATGATACCATGTCAGACAATGACATTTTATTATTCTATAAGGATATATCAATATGGTTGACGGTGTTTACGAAGAGGTGCCTGCCAGTTCCCTTATGCATCATGATGCAGCTGCGGGAAGGGCTGGTGCGAAAGCCTATACAGCAAGCAATATACAGGTTTTAAAAGGTCTTGAAGCCGTAAGAAAGCGACCTGGAATGTATATTGGTTCCACAGGTATGGATGGATTGCACCATCTGGTCTACGAAGTGGTTGACAACAGTATCGATGAAGCGATGGCTGGATTTTGCGATACCATCCGGGTGACGCTTGAAAAAGGCAATATTGTCAGAGTCGAGGACAATGGGCGCGGGATTCCCACCGAAATCCATGAGACCGAGCATATCAGTTCCCTGGAAGTGGTGCTCACGCAACTCCATGCCGGGGGGAAATTCGACAACGACACCTACAAAGTCTCCGGAGGGTTGCACGGAGTGGGTGTGTCTGTGGTGAATGCCCTCTCGGAATGGCTGGAAGTGACTGTGCACCGTGACCCCTCCATCTACTACCAGAAATACCTGAAAGGGGTGCCTGTCAAACCGGTGGAGGTGGTTGGAGCGACTAACCAGACTGGAACCACAGTGAGATTCCATCCTGACCTTACCATCCTTGAGAGTGATGATTTCAGCTATGGGGTGCTTACCGAGCGTTTCAGGGAGCTTGCCTTCCTGAACAAGGGTATTGTCATCTCGATTACCGATGAGCGTGGTTCTGAGCCAAGGAGCCAGGAATTCCATTTTGAAGGCGGCATCCGGTCCTTTATCGAACACCTAAATGAATCCAAGAAAACCGTCCATCCCGAGCCCGTCTATTTTGAAGCGCAGAAAGATGAGATCAAAGTGGAATTGGCCATACAATACAATGATCGCTATGATGAGGTGCTATTCACTTTTGTAAACAATATCAATACACGCGAAGGTGGCACGCACCTGGCTGGATTCAGAAGCGGATTGACCCGGGTCATGAACGAACAGCTGAAAAAATCCAAGCAATCCAAAAAGTTCGAGGACCCTCTCACCGGTGATGATCTCAAGGAGGGGCTGGCCGCGGTAATCTCGGTCAAGATTCCCAATCCACAGTTTGAAGGCCAGACCAAAATGAAATTGGGCAATCCCCGGGTCCAGGGAGTGGTTGCCTCCATGGTATATGAACGGCTCAACGATTATTTCGATCAATATCCAGCGGTTATCGAAGCCATTCTGGACAAGGCTATTCTTGCAGCGAAAGCCAGGTATGCCGCACGTGATGCGAGAATGCGGGTAAGAAAGAGTAGCGAGGGAACTGGACTTCCTGGAAAACTGGCCGATTGCACCGAGAAAGACCCAGCGAAATGTGAGATTTTCATTGTTGAGGGAGACTCGGCCGGTGGCAGCGCCAAACAAGGGCGGGACCGGCAGAACCAGGCGATTCTCGCGCTATGGGGTAAAATGCTCAACGTTGAGAAGGCGAGAGAGGACAAAGTATTGGTCAATGAGAAGCTACAACCGGTCATCGCCTCGATCGGGGCAGGATTGGGCGCTCATTTTGAACCTGATAAAGTCAGATACCACAAGGTTATCATTATGGCTGATGCCGATGTCGATGGTTCCCATATCCGGACCCTGCTGCTGACCTTCTTTTTCAGGTACATGCGGCAGCTGCTCGAGCTTGGCTATGTGTATTTTGCCATGCCACCTCTGTATAAGATCACTATTGGCAAAAAGATCTTCTATGCTTACGACGAGGATGCACGGAAGCGGATTATCGCTGAGAACGTGAAGTTCGGTGACGAAAGCAAAGTTCCCATTCAGCGCTATAAAGGTCTTGGAGAGATGAATCCCGATCAGCTCTGGGAAACAACGATGAATCCTGATTCGAGAAACCTGACACAGGTGCGTCTTGAGGATGCGGTCGAGGCTGATCGGATTTTCACCATGCTTATGGGGGAAGAGGTCGAGCCCCGTAGAATCTTCATAGAACAGAACGCGGTGTATGTCTCCAATCTGGATGTATAAGGAAATCAGGGATAATTTGAATGGAAGAAGCTACAAATAGAATTATAAAAACGAATCTGGAAGAGGAGATGAAAGTCTCTTATCTGAACTATGCGATGTCGGTTATTGTCAGCCGGGCGCTTCCCGATGTACGGGACGGACTAAAACCGGTTCATCGCAGGATTATGTACGATATGTTTGAAATGGGCTTGCGCTCGAACACCGCTTTTAAGAAATGCGCCAGAATCGTGGGTGATGTGCTTGGAAAATACCATCCACATGGTGATGCTTCGGTATATGACGCGCTTGTCCGTCTTGCACAGGATTTCTCTTTGCGATACACGGTGGTAAAACCCCAAGGGAACTTCGGATCCATCGATGGGGATCCTCCGGCTGCCATGCGGTATACCGAGGCGAAGATGAGCCGGATCGGTGAGGAGATGCTGAACGACATCCAGAAGGAGACTGTCGATTTTGGACCCAACTACGATGACTCTCTTCAAGAGCCGCTCGTCCTCCCCTCTTCGTTTCCCTTCCTGCTTGCCAACGGTAGCAGTGGAATCGCCGTAGGAATGGCAACTAATATGGCACCACACAATCTCACTGAGATCTGTGCGGCCATAGCTGCCTATATAGATAACCACGATATCAGTCTAAGCGAGTTGATGACCCATATCAAAGGGCCCGATTTCCCCACCGCCGGAATCATCTGCGGCCGTAGCGGCATCGTGAATGCCTTCGGTACGGGAAAGGGGAAGATAGTTGTACGTGGACGATATGAGATTGAATCCCTGGACAATGGCAAGGATGTGATCGTTTTCTCGGAACTACCGTATCAGGTGAATAAAGCTGAATTGGTGAAACGCATCGCTGATTTGAAAAAGACCACCATATTCGGTATCAATGAGGTAAGAGATGAATCTGATCGCGATGGTATCCGGTTGGTGGTGGAACTCAAGAGAGGCGCTGTAACCAAAGTGGTGTTGAACCAGTTGTTCCTGCATACTCCTCTGCAATCCAACTTCAATGTGAACAATCTGGCTTTGGTGAACGGTCGGCCCGAATTGCTGGGTCTGAAGGATATGATCAGACATTTTGTAGATCATCGCGAGATTGTTGTTGAGCGTAGAACCCGGTTTGATCTCAGGAAAGCCGAGGAACGGGCCCATATCCTCCTTGGTTTGAAAATCGGGTTGGAGAATATTGATGAAGTGATCCGGGTTATCAAGGAATCCACCGATAATATCGTTGCCTGTGCCAATCTTGTGGCCAAGTTCAATCTATCCGAATTGCAGGCCCAGGCGATTATCGATATGAAACTTGGAAAACTCTCCCATCTGGAAACTGAGAAGATCATGGAAGAGTATTACGATTTGGTCCAGAAAATCGCTTTTTACAAAGAACTGCTATCCGATAAAGAGAAAGTGCTAAAGGTGGTCAGGGACGAGATAATTGATCTTTCAGCTAGATTCGGTGATAAACGGCGTACCCAGATAATCAACGAAGAGCTGGGAGAGATGAATATCGAAGACTACATCAAAGAAGAAAACGTCGCGGTGATTATCTCAAATAAAGGCTTTGTGAAACGCGTACCCATGGAAGAATACAGAAGCCAGGGCCGCGGAGGAAAGGGCGTACGGGGAGTGTCACTACGTGACGAGGATTTTGTTGAACATCTTTTTGTTGCTTCAACGCATGAACATGTCATGTTTATGACAACTGCGGGGAAAGCCTATTGGATAAAGGTGTATGAACTTCCCGTTGGATCGAAAACTTCCAAAGGAAGCAGTATAAAGTCTTTGCTTCCTTTCGCTGAAGGTGAGGAGATTTCCTCGATTATCAATTTTCAGGAGTTTGAGGACTATCTATATCTACTTATGGTCACAAGAGATGGAGTAGCAAAAAAGGTAAACCTTCAGCTTTTTAGAAATGCGAAAACCCGAGGTATCACGGCTATTATCCTTGATGAGGGCGATGAGTTGATGAGCTGCGAGTTGGTGACGGAAGGTGACGATTGTATGTTGATCTCCCGCAAGGGCAAAGGACTGAGATTCTCTGAAAGCGATATCCGTGCCATGGGAAGAGCTTCCCGGGGTGTACGCGGTATCAATTTGATTGACGATGATGTGGTTGCTGGATTGATGAAAGTTGATGATGACAAACGCATCCTGATCATAACGGAAAATGGCCAGGGAAAGCAGATACATTTTGACGAGTTCAGATCCCATAATCGGGGAACCATGGGTCAGAAGATTTTCACTTTCCGTGATAAGACCGGTTATATTGTAGGAGCAATGGCTGTGGACGATGATGATGATCTTGTTTGTATCACCGCTCAAGGTCAATCCATCCGAATCCCGGTAGCGACCATATCGATTCAGAAAGCCTATGCTTCCGGAGTATGTATTACAAAGCTCCATAAGGAAGACTTGATTGTCGCCATCGCGAAGACTGAATCTGAGAAAGAGAGCGCGGAAGACGCGCCGATGATCAGTGAGGCTGAGAGTATTCCAGAAAAAGAGTCCGAAGAAGAATTGGATGATGGGACTGAAGAGCTTTCTCCATCCGATGAAGAATAGCATAGAGATGTATTAAACACATCAGCCATCTTGACAGCAAGATGGCTGATGTTGTTTCACGTGAAACTTTATTATGTTTGGCCTTGTATGGCAAGATTGGTTGTTATCGAATAAAATGAACGCTACACCAGCAGAGCGGGAAATGTTTCACGTGAAACAGAACAGATCAATTAACTGAAATAATATTGATACTGGGATCGACTTCGTGCCGTATATAACGTTCAACACCGTTTTTCAGGGTCATTTGAGACATTGGGCAACCAGCGCAAGCTCCAACCAGTCTAACAGTGACATCATTGCCAACCATACTTACAAATTCAATATCTCCACCATCATTCTGAAGGTCAGGACGAATGTTTTCAATCGCTGCCTTAACTTTATCTTCCATCACGATATCCTCCTGGGACTTGATGGTCCAAAGATACATCACCCACATTTGATGGTCAAGTAGGTAGGTTTTGGATGACAATTTACCAAGGATTAAGTATAGTTGTTTTATGGTCGCAAAAAAAATCATATTCTCCAATCAAAAGGGAGGGGTGGGTAAAACCACTACAGTAGTGAATCTGGGCGCCTATTTAGCGCAAATGGGTAAACGTGTTCTATTAATAGATCTTGATTCACAAGGGAATCTCACAAGTGCGGTTTCTGGAGATGGGAAAAAACCGGGAAGTTATGATGTGATTATTGGTAAAACCCCTGTTAGGGATGCATACCAGACCACACCTGTGAAAAACCTATTTGCAATCAGTGGAAATATCAATCTAGCTGGTCTGAATGTTGAATTGGTAAATGAATTGGCAAGAGAGTTTTTCTTACGGAATGTCTTGGCTGATATCGATGATGAATGGGATTTCATATTGGTTGACTGCCCCCCTTCACTGGGATTGGTGACCATCAATGCGATGTGTTGGGCTGATTATGTGATAATTCCCATGCAGTGCGAGTATTTTGCAATGGAAGGATTGAATCTTCTAATCCGGACAATCGGCAATGTGAAAAAGCAACTGAATCCACATTTGGAGCTATTGGGAATAGTTTTCACTATGTATACCACAAGAACCCGATTGGCAAACGATGTGGTTGATGATGTGAGTTCTTATTTTTCCGATAAGGTATTCAACACCAAAATTCCACGTAATGTCCGCCTGTCGGAAGCTCCTTCTCATGGATTGCCTATCAATGTATATGATGGTAGCAGCGCTGGAGCACATAGTTATGAAAGCCTGGCAGAGGAGGTACTCGAACGTGTCTAATACAACTGGAAAAAAGTTTGGATTGGGAAAAGGTATTGGCTCTTTGATGGATGATTATACCTTTGACGCGGTATTCTCTTCTCATCTTAACCAGGAAAACAGTACTTCTGATAGCCAAAAACAGCTTTTGATGATGATTGATATCAATAGGGTCCATCCCAATCCCCATCAGCCAAGAAAACAATTCGATCCGGAATCATTGGAAGAACTGGCCAATTCAATCCGTAGCCAGGGTATATTGCAGCCTCTACTGGTTGAGAAAATCAACGATGAGGAATATAGCATAATCGCAGGGGAGCGCCGCTATCGGGCAGCTTTGTCAGCCGGATTGGAGAAAATTCCGGTTATAGTTAAAACCTTCAGCGATGTACAGCGTTTGGAAGTCTCCCTTATCGAGAATATCCAAAGAGAGAATCTCAATCCTATCGATGAGGCCAAGGCGTACTCGTATCTGTTGGAGCAGGCAGAAATCAAACAGGATGAATTGGCAGAGCGGGTTGGAAAAAAACGATCGACTATTGCCAATACTCTCCGGTTGCTGCAATTGCCAAAAGACATGCAGGATGCTCTGCTCAATGGTGAGTTTTCCGCCGGGCACGCCCGGGCTCTGCTGTCAGTTGTCAATCCTGCCGACCAAGCTCTTCTATATCAAAAAATCATAAAGGATAATCTTTCGGTACGTGCCGCGGAACAATATGCAAGTGAACTCAATGAAGGGAAAAGAGCTTCCAAGAACAAAAAGGATAAGCTGATACGGATGAAATCAGCGGACATCCTCTCCTTGGAAGCGAAGTTCCTCGAAGCTTGTGGCACCCGGGTGGAATTGAAAGGTACTTTGGAACATGGTAAGATCCAAATTTCCTACCACTCCATGGATGATTTGGAAAAAATCTATAAATTGCTCTCTCCCCAAAGCGAACTATTTGAATTATAAATAAGGAAATGTATATGACAAATGAACTTACAGACGGTCTTTACGCAAGACTGAATACTAGTCGTGGAGATATCACCATTGCATTGGAATTCGGGAAAGTCCCGATGACAGTATCAAATTTCGTAGGTCTGGCAGAAGGCGTCTTGAATATAAAGGCTCCTGGAACACCATATTACAATGGGATGAAATTCCATAGGGTTATACCGGATTTCATGATCCAGTGTGGATGCCCAAAGGGTAATGGAACCGGTGGACCGGGCTACACTTTCCCGGATGAGTTCGATGCTTCTTTACGGCACACCGGGCCTGGTGTGCTTTCCATGGCAAACGCTGGTCCAGGAACCAATGGGAGTCAGTTCTTTATCACCCATGTTGCGACTCCTTGGCTCGATGGGAAACACACAGTTTTTGGAAAAGTGATCGAGGGACAGACTGTAGTGGATACGATTGCGCAAGGCGATGTTTTGAAAAGTGTGGAAATCATCAGAGTGGGTGAAGCCGCCCGTAAGTTTGAGGTGACAAAAGAGAGTTTCACCGCATCGGTAACCAATGCGGATTCCAAAGCCAAAGATAAAAAGAAAGCCGCCATGGCTGTTGTTGAAAAGGAAATCTCCAATCGCTGGCCAGAGGCTAAAAAGACCGCTTCCGGTTTACGGTATGTGGTATTGAAGGAAGGATCGGGTGATAAGAAGCCTGCTTTTGGAAAAAAAGTGACGGTCCACTATACTGGAACCCTGCTCAATGGAAAGATGTTCGATAGTTCGGTTAATCGTGGTGAGCCTGCCGTTTTTGCGATAGGACAGGTAATCGAGGGATGGAATGAGGCTCTTGTGACCATGAGGAAAAATGAGAAACGGACATTGATCATTCCTCCAGAACTAGGATACGGAGAACAGGGTTACCCTGGAGTGATTCCTCCAGACTCCTATCTGATTTTCGATGTTGAATTGCTTGATTTCTAATAAAAGGATTTGATGTGAAAGAACTATCCACGCACTTTATCTGTGCTCAATGCGGACATACTGAAACAAAATGGTTGGGTAGATGTCCCCAGTGCGGTGCGTGGAATTCTTTTACTGAGGAAAGTGTCCAAAAAGTTTCCAAGAATTCCAAAAACCAATTAGTAAGTGATGCTAACAAAAGACAACCTGTTCTGTTGTCAAATGTTACCATAACATCGGATTTCCGTTTTCCCACCGGACTTTCTGAACTTGACCGGGTTTTAGGCGGGGGAGCCATGCGTGGCGGCACGATTCTCCTGGGGGGCGAACCGGGAATTGGTAAATCAACCTTGATGTTGCAGATGCTTGCCCTCTGCTCTACCAAACGGGTTCTATATGTTTCCGGAGAGGAATCGCCGGGACAGATCCGGATGAGAGCCCAAAGACTGCAATTGGATTTGAAATCCATCACGATTTTCTGTGATACCCATTTGGAACCCCTGCTGGAAGCCATGCGTAAGGTGAAACCTGACATCATGGTGGTGGATTCCCTGCAGACTCTTTCCAGCACCGATATTCCTTCGGTTGCAGGATCGGTGAATCAGATCCGGGTGTGCAGCATGGAGTTGGTGGAAGCCGCCAAACAGTTGGAAACCGCCTTGTTCCTGGTCGGGCATGTGACCAAAGATGGTCAGCTGGCCGGTCCCAAGGTGATTGAGCATCTGGTGGACACGGTATTGTATTTCGATCAGGCTGGGAATGGTATACGTATTATCCGCGCTGAAAAGAATAGATTTGGTTCGGTAGACGAAATCGGCATTTTCCTGATGACCGACAAAGGGTTGACTCCGGTTTTAGATCCAGCAGGATTCTTTATTGGTGACCGTATGGATAGAGAGTTGCCTCCTGGTATCGCCTATACTGCGGTCGTAGAGGGTAGCCGGACTTTTCTTGTTGAGATACAGGCTTTGACCATACCTTCGAAAGGCGGTTACAACCGGGTTTATTCCGAACGGATAGACACTGCCAGAGTAACGCGGGTAGCTGCGGTGTTGGAACGGCATGCTGGATTGAGATTGTCCGAACAAGACATCTATGTGAATGTGGCCGGTGGTATGCGGCTTTCGGAAGTCTCCATTGAACTTCCACTGGCCTTGGCTCTGTATTCAGCGGTGACTGGGAAAAGTCTTCCCGAGAAGATGCTATCCATCGGTGAGCTTAGCTTGGCAGGGGAACTCCGTCCGGTGGGTTTTGGAGAGAAACGGATGAAAGGAGCTTTTGAAATGGGTTTTCGATCCGTTATCGCACCGCTTTCCATGGCCTTGGGAGATTTTTTTCCTGCTAAACGCTGTGAACGCTTATCAGACGCACTAACCTATTTACAATCAAAGAAATAAACACATTAGTAAGCCAGCCTTACAAACTTATCCGACACAATCAACCGCTGATTTTACTGATCAATAGCGGAAAAGCGACGAAGGTTCCAATCGAAGCGAATATACTGGTCGTCATGAATATAAGAAGGGTATGGATGATACGGTTTCCAAACCATCCTTTAAAAGTCATGATATCATCGGCTAATTGCTCAAAATCCTTGACCCGTGGTTTGCGGAAATGGGCCTCCACCAAGCCTGCCACCATGCCGACCCCCAACGTGGGATTCAGAGCGGTGATGGGAGCTGCCAGCATGGAGAGTATGATAGTAAGCGGATGCGCGAGCGAAAGCAGGGCGGCAAGACCCGTGAGCGAGGCGTTGAGACCGAACCAATAGAGGAACATGTTGAGTCCCTGGTCCCATCCTGAGCGGACAAATCCCAGGGCAATGATGCCTAGAAGCGCGAGCACGATAATCCATGAAACAGCTTTTCCTATTCTGGAAGGCTCTGGGACTGATGAAATCTCCGAAAGATCCGCAGAAAGCGTCTGCTCTTCCAGTTTGGCAATATTCGCGATAAGTCCTGGAGCATGGCCAGCGCCCACCACGGCTACAATATTGTTGCCTGCTGATTGATAGATGCTGGTGGCAAGAAACTGGTCGCGTTCATCGATCAAGACCTTTTTAATGGTGGGAAGTTCTTTGGCCATCTCATCCAGCATGGACTGTAAAACGTTGGTTTCCTTGAGTTTCTCAATATCCTCGCTGCTGATTTCCTCTTTGGAGAAAATGGCGGAAATCAATGTAGCGATAAGCTTCATCTTGTTCCAGAAATTGGAAAGCCGCCAAGACCGCTTGAAAGTCACTTGGATCTCACGATCACAGAATGACAGCGGAATATGCTTCTCTTCAGCGATTTTCGCTGCCCCCAGGATCTCGTCGCCTGGAGATGATCCCATCTGTGAGCCGAGTCTTTTCTGGTAGGAGGACAAAGCCATATTGGCGAGCAGCAGAAAACCCTTGTTCTCTTTCAGAACGGTCTTGATGTCCAGATTCGCATAGCCTTGGTTTTCGATTTTTGATTGATATCTGCCGGTATCAAGCTCCACACAGATACGATCGGGTTGTACTTCCTCAATGGCCTTCGCCACTTCGTCGACACTGTCTTTTGAGACATGGGCGGTCCCAATTATGGTGATCTGTCTCCCATTGGCGAAAACAAGCCGTTGCTGGGTATCGCTGATCCGATCGATTGTCAAAATGATTCCTCCACACTTGTTCCAATATAGCGTTGAATGGTGAAAGGGACAAGAAACCTTTCTCCTTTGACTCCGGTTTTTCCTAAACCCCGGCAACCGGAATAAAAAGCTGGACTACAGTTTCAAAAAGGTTCTCTTTCAACAATCTGATATAGAACCGGCCGGTATGTTCTTTTCCTGAAGTTTTTGAGAAAAGGCACTGTCCCACCAGCGGTTCAATCCCACTGCCTTCCATTGGGGTGAAGGGGAGCTGTATGAAACGATAGGTGCCATGGGGAATGGCAGAAAGAGGCTCTCTTGCATCTCCAGGAGAATTCATGAAAATGCCATCACAGGATTTATGCAGGATCTCATCAACCGGTTCCGCTTTGCAGAACAGACAGCTATCGGTACCACCACCCTGGTTATCCAGAATGGCCAGAAGGTAATCGTACCCCTGTGCACAGGATGTTTCCCTATCTTCACCAGTCCTTAAAGCTATCCGGTATGGCACATCCTGATATAAATGAAGTATCATGTCACGTGAATTGTCCATGGGAGCCAGTGTAGTGGAATCGATGATGAAAGTACAGTATGGGATTGTACGGAAAAAAGGGAAGAAGCGGATCACTATCCATGTAGATCAGGAGGCTGATGTAGTGGTTACGGTTCCCTTCCGTGTTACCAAAACGCAGATTGATGGATTCGTCGCATCCCATACGGATTGGATAGTGGCCAAACAGGCTTATATCCACAGCCTGCCAGGTCCACTTGCTCCCCATACCTATGGTCCTGGAGACCGGCATCTGTTTTTCGATCAGGAAAAAATCCTGGAGGTTGTGACACTTCCCCGGGGAATCCCATCCTCCACACGCATCCAGGGTGAAGAGTTGACAGTATCCTTATGGAAACCGACTCCAGCTAGGATCAAGCGGGCCATACTGGAATTCTATAGTGGATCAGGACAGGATTATTATCGGAAAGCTGTCGCAAAATGGGTGGTCCTCCTTGGACTGCCTGAAGAAAAATATCCGGTCTCCATCTCCATGGTCAATTATGCTGCCCGCATGGGGTGTTGTTCTAAAAACAGGGAATTGCGTTTCGCTTTGCGATCCCTGATGCTTCCAGAACCCCTGCTCGATTATCTGGCACTTCATGAAACCGCGCATCTGGTTGAATTCAATCATGGTGATGGTTTTAAAAAACTCATCGCGCGGCATATGCCCGATTGGAAATTCCGGCAAAAGGAGATTGCCCGGTTGCGGAATCGGGCAGTCCGCATGTAGAATGTGAACAATATCGGAGGAGAATCCATGGTTCCTGAACAGCTGGCACAAGGCGTGTATCGTATACATGCGGATATTGGTGATAAGGATTTGTTTGAAGGCATTTGGCCCATTCCCCATGGAGTGTCGTTGAATGCCTATGTGGTGAGAGGTTCACAAAAGACCGTGTTGATCGATCTGGTCAAGGATTGGGATGGTGCTCTCCTGGAGCTGACCCAGCAGCTTGCTCAATTGGGTTTGGACTTCACCAGCATCGATTACCTGATACTGAACCACATGGAACCGGACCATACTGGAGCTTTGGCTGAGCTAAAAGCGCGGAATCCCAAAATGGAGATACTCTGCACTAAAAAAGCGGTTCCTCTGGTCAAAGCTTTCTATGGCCTCGATGAAGGGGTGCGCGCGGTTTCCTCGGGTGATACCCTTGAGCTTGGCAACCGGAAACTGGTATTCGAGGAAACCCCGAACATCCATTGGCCGGAAACCATGATGACCTTTGAACCAGAGAATGGAATCCTGTTCTCCTGTGATGCCTTCGGTTCCTTTGGGCGTTATGGACATTGTTTCGATGACGAGCTTACCGCCAGCGAGTGGTCGCTGTTGATTCCTGAAACCGAAAGGTACTATGCGAACATCGTGTCCTCATTTTCCGCTTTTGTGATCAGAGGCATTGAGAAACTGCAGACCCTTCCTATACATATGATCGCCCCGAGCCATGGAATTGTGTGGCGGGAACATCCACAGCGGATTGTGGACATCTACCAGCGGCTGGCTGGGTACCTGAAAGGACCGGCGGAAAGCGAAATCACCTTGGTCTGGAGCAGCATGTATGGTAATACCGCCGCCCTGGTGGAGGTGGTTGAACAAGCCGCCAAAGAAGAAGGGGTCATCCTGCATGTCCATGAAGTTCCCAAAGAGCATGTCTCCTTTGTCCTGGCTTCCGCCTGGCGTTCGTCAGGTTTGATACTCGGCATGCCCACCTATGAGTACAATATGTTTCCACCGATGTACGATATTCTCGATATGTTTGAAAGGAAGCATGTGAATGGCCGTAAGGTGGTGCGTTTTGGCTCCTATGGCTGGTCAGGGGGGGCTCAGAAGCAATTCGAAGCCTTTTTGGAGAAGCTCAAATGGAACTGTCTGGGTGTGGTTGAGTACCAGGGTTCGCCAAAAGCCGGGGATAGGGAACAAGCCGTGCAGCTAGTCAAGCGGCTGGCCCAAGCGATCAAGGAACCTTCCACAGAAGAAACCGTCTGATTGCGGTCTACTCAGTGGCGATGTTCATTGATTTCCAGCGTTTCCACTAGGGTTTTCAACAGCCGCCCTCACTACCAGGCGGCTGAAAAGGATGGACATGTCGTTTTCCGGCTCTTCCAGCACTTCGGGGTGCCATTGCACCCCAAGGATCCACTGGCTGCCAGTTCCCTCGATCGCCTCGATGATGCCGTCATCGCTTGTGGCCGAAATCCTCAGACCTTTTCCCAACCTGTGCACCGATTGATGGTGGAGGCTGTTGACCCGCAACCGGTTCCGATTGGGAAACAAGCTGGCCAGTTGTGTTCCCTGGATCACACAAACCCCATGGAAGGCCTGTCCACAACATGCATAATGGCTATGATCGATCCGATCCGCGTCTGCAGGTCGGGGAGAAAGCGATACATCCTGCCATAAGGAACCCCCGAAAGCGACATTCAATAGCTGGGTTCCCCGGCAGATACCTAACATTGGAAGTCCCCGGAGCAAAGCCAGTCGGACCAATCCAAGTTGATAATCATCGCAATGCCGGTTGGAGGTTCCTGTACAGGCCGAGACCTCTTCACCGTACAAGGTGGGATCGATATCGGGTCCTCCGGGAACAATCAGCCCCTGGCACAGTGATAATTGCGCCTTGATGGCCTCCTCACCCAGATGTTCCAGGACAGGAAGCATCACCGGGACCCCTCCAGCACGCTCAACCGCTCCTATATAGGCACTGTTGGTGACATCCCGTTCGTATCGTTGGAAGGGAGTGTCTGAAGGTGGTGCTACCCTGGTTCCAAGAATCCCGATTATCACGGATTTCATTGGATGGTGATAAGCAGGTGCCGGAGGAAGGCCGCAATCCGGGCGGTGGATGAAATCGAACAGGTCTCTCCCGTCGAGTGCACTCCGTATAGATTGGGACCGATTGAAACCGAATCCATACCTGGAATCAGACTGTTGATGATTCCACACTCCAATCCGGCATGGATCGCCGTGATCTTCGCTGGGGTACCCACAAAGGTCTTCCAGGTTTTGGTACAGAGTCCAGCCAGTGGGGAATTGATATCAGGCGTCCAAGCTGGATACGGATTCTGCAATTCGCAGGTGGCTCCACAAGTTTCAAGCGCCGCGCGGGTCCGTTCGGTGATATAGTCCCGCGAAGAAATGATCGACGACCGTTGGCTGGTGACAATCTCAAAGCTGCGGTCAGTCATCCTGATGACTGCCAGATTCGACGACGTCTCCACAAGTCCTGGAATTGACATGCTCATCCGATCCACTCCATAGGGAGTGATGAACAAGGCATCGATCAGTTTCCGGGATTGTGCCGGAGATGAGGCTTTTCTACACGTGCGTTTTTGTACCGCTATGGTGAGGTTGGCCTGGGGATCCGAGAATGCATACTCGGCTTGGATATCACGCAGCACCTGGCTGGCGACACGGAGCGCTTTCGCATGATCTTCCTTGGGTATGGAAAAAACTGTTTTGCAGAGACTGGGGATGACATTCCGTTTGGTTCCACCTAAAACCGACGCGATCCGGATAGTCGATACTGTATCCAATTCCCGTAGAAAGCGGGCAGAACAGGCAATCGCATTGGCCCGTTGCTTGTCAACCTCGGCACCCGAATGCCCTCCTAGCAGATTGTCCACCACCAGAGACCATTGTTCATCTTCCAGGGGAATATCCTTCCATTCAATGGGCAACGTGGCATCAACTTCAACGCCACCTGCGCAGCCGATATAGAAGACGCCTTCCTCCTCGCTATCGAGATTCAACAGCAACCGGCTTTTGATCATGGAGGCATCCAGACCGAATGCTCCTTCCAGGCCGGTTTCCTCCGAGACGGTGAAAATGGCTTCCAGAGGACCATGCTGGGCTTGCAGGTCGGAAAACAGATCCAGAATCAAGGCGATGGCGATACCATTGTCGGCACCCAGAGTTGTTCCCACGGCTTTCAGATGATCCCCATCCCTGCGCAACCGCAAAGGATCCTTGGTGAAATCATGGACAACCCCCTCATCCTTGACACATACCATATCCATATGGCCTTGAAGCGCTACAGAGGGAATCTTTTCACAGCCTTTTGTCGGACCAGCGTGGAAAACGATGTTTCCTGTAGGATCACAAAGGGCTTCGATACCATGCGTTTTGGCGAAGGCCAGAAGATAGCGGCGCATGCCCTCCTCATTTCCCGACTCTCTTGGGATTCTGGAGATTTCATAGAAAAAGTGCCACAACCGTTCTGGCCCAATCCCTTCGATCGCTTGAAGCGATTCATCGGAATACTGCATCTAGTGCCCCCTGATAATGGATTATATTAAAAAAAATCGCGGATGGGTTCGCCTTTTTTAAACACACCCTTCAACTGGAAATTCTTATCGAATACGGTGATATCCGCCTGATACCCTGGCGCCAACCGTCCAATCTTGTTGAAATCATAGATCCTGGCGGGATTGGAGGTCGCCATCTGTATCGCGGTCTCGATGGGAATCTCCCAGGAAACCAGATTCCTCACCCCATCCAGCATTGTCAGAGAGGATCCCAGCAAGGTATCCGGATCCGAAGCCCTATGGAAAGCCTTGTCCGGACCCAGCACCGCCAGTTCATTGTTGGCGATCAACTCCCCCTGCTCCTGTCTGGTCGGTTTCAACGAATCGGTGACCAGGACCACATTGCTGGTTGGTTTTTCCCGGAGAAGCAGTTTCACCAACTCGGGGTGTACATGCACCCCGTCCGCGATGATCTCACATTGCATATCCTGCTGGATCATGATCGCGCCCACGGTTCCCGGGTTGCGGTGATGGAGGCGGCTCATGGCATTGAAAAAGTGGGTTGAATGGAGAATACCGGCCTGCATGCCCTCGATGATGTTCTCATAGGTCGCATCGGTATGCCCGGCAAGCAGGATGATTCCATGCTTGATGGCGTTAAGGGCCAACTCCCGCATGCCTTTAAGCTCGGGAGCCACGGTCATGCATACCACATGCCCCTTTCCCGCCTCGATCAGTTGGTTGAAGAGCGCGATATCGACCTTCTTGGCCCCAAGCTCGTTCTGGGCGCCCAGACGCAAGGTGGAGATGAAGGGTCCCTCGAGATTGATTCCCAGGATCCTCGCCCCGGTTTCATGCCCGATAGCCTGCACAATCGCCTCAATAGAGGCCAGCATCGAAGTGGTGGTATCCGTATAGATGGTGGGAAGAAATCCGGTGACTCCGAAATCGCTCAGCCGTTGTGACATGCCTAAGATGGAGTCTACGCTGGCATCCTCGGTTCCAAAGCCCCCTATGCCATGGATATGGGTATCGATGAATCCCGGAGTGATGTAGGCGCCCGCCACATCGATGATCCGGGTATCCGCGGGGAATGTTTTCTGGGCATATCTTTTCATATTGAAGATATCGCCGACCATGCCTTCGCTATCCATGAAAAGAGCACAATCCTGCAGCTTGGCGAAACCGGTGATGATGGTCCCATTCAAGAGAACTGTATTAGCCATGGGATGCCTCCTGGAGCATCAATATCCTCAATCAAAATACTGTCTGAGCACAGTATGGTCAAGCATCACCATCCGCCAGGCGGTTCATCCATTTCCCGCTTCTGACCCGCGCGAGACTGAGAGTGAGCTTGAAAACCTCATCGAAGGCCACGAATAGAAACAGAAAGTAGATGGGTAGATGGAGCACCAATCCACCAAAGAACGCACAGGGAACCCCGATCAGCCATACCCCTGAAAGCTCCGTCAGCATGGAGAAACGGGTATCGCCCCCCGACCTGAGGATTCCGGTTATGGTAACCATGTTGAGCGCTTTGATAGGCAGCAGGAAACCCAGGGAAATCAGAGAGAGCGTGGTCATGCGTCCGACACGCACGCTGAGCCCGAATGGAATCACCACTACTGATGAGGCCAGTATCAACAGAAATCCTAAAACGCTGCCGACCACAAGGCTGATCCCCATGATCTGTCTGGCATTCTTGTGTGCGGTATCCAGAAGGTTCTGTCCGATCCGGTTTCCTATGATGATAGCGCTGGCATTGGCGATTCCCATGAGAGCCACAAAAAAGAGATCCTGGATGGCTTCACTGACATTCACCGAGGCGATGACTTCGATACCCATGCGGGAATAGGCGATTTTGTAGGTGGTCATACCCAACGACCAGAACATCTCATTCAGAATCACCGGGATACAGGTGAGAAAATACCGGGAGGCCAGTTTTTTCCCGAAAGTGAACATCTGAGACAGGCTTGCGGATACCGGATGCTTTTTCCCATAGATGTACACAAGCAGGAGAACCATTTCCAGCAGACGTGAGATGGAGGTGGCCAAGGCGGCCCCAACGACCTCCATCCGCGGGAACCCGAATTTTCCATAGATCAGCAGATAGTTGAGGATGATGTTGAGGACCATGGAGAACAACGTCATGAACATGGGTGTTTTGGCGTCCCCGGTACTTCTCAGGGCGGTGGAGAATACTGAGACAACCGCGGTGAATATATAGCTGCCCCCGGCGAAAAGCAGGTATTCCCGGCCTCTGGCAACCACACTTGGATCATCGGTGAATATATGCATGATGGCTTGGGGAAATACCAGGGAGAGCAAGGAACTCACCACGGCGCCCCCCACTCCCAGCAGACAGGCGAGACCCATGACATGGTGCATCGACTTCAGGTCATGGGCACCCCAGTATTGGGACAGGAAGATAGCGGCCCCGCTGCTGACTCCAAAGAAGAAGACCGAAATGAGAAAGAACATCTGATTCGCCAGACCCACCGCGGCCAGAGCCGATTCCCCAATGCGTCCTATCATCAGGGTGTCGGTGAAGGAGAGCGCGGAGGAAAGCAGATTCTGCAGCATGATTGGCAAAGAGAGGATGATCAGCCGGTTGGTGAATGCCTTTTTGGATTCTTGATCCACAATACCTGCGCTTTTCATGATTGTGGGGTACCAAAGAGCCGGCGTTTGGGCAGAGGGCGGCGGTCTGATGGCAATAGGACGGCAATAAGATCCTGGCGTCCTGCGGTGACGAGCGCTTCTCTGACCAGAAGGCGGTTCTCTTCTTTGTGATAATGGAGAAGAGCCCGCTGGAGATGTTTCTCTCGGCCTTTGGGAATGTGGATCGGGCTGAAACCCATGCCCGGACGGGGATCCATGCCAGTGTAGTACATACAGGTGGAAACCGTCCCCGGGGTGGGATAGAACTCCTGAACCTGATCGGGAATGAACTTTTCCCGTTTTAAATACAAGGCCAGCTCGATACTGCTTTCCAGCGTGCATCCAGGATGGGCCGCGATGAAATAGGGAATACAATACTGCCGCAGCCCCGCCCGGTCGTTGGATTGGGCGAATTGATCCAGGAATTCCTCGTACAGCTCCACTTTGGGTTTTCCCATCGCGGCGAGCGCCGGTGGAGCGATATGTTCGGGAGCGATTTTGAGCTGCCCGCTGACATGGTTGCGCACCAGCTGATCAAGAAAGGTCTGGCGTGAAGCCGGTGTGCCGGTTCTCAAAAGATAGTCATAGCGGATACCGGAGCGGATAAACACCTTTTTCACTCCGGCGACCGCGCGTATGGCCGCCAGTTTTTCAAGATATTCACCATGATGGTCGATCAGATGGCTGCAAGGTTCAGGAAAGAGGCACATCCGGGTGGGACAGGGACCTCTTGACTCTTGAGCGGCACATGCGGGACCCTGAAAATTCGCCGTGGGACCCCCCACATCGTGGATATATCCCTTGAAATCGGGATGCTTGACCAATTCTTTGGCCTCTTTGACCAGGGAATCGATTGACCGGGTGATAACCATGCGACCTTGATGGCTGGTTATGGCGCAGAACGAACAACTGCCAAAGCACCCGCGGTTGCTGGTGATACTGAACTGCACCTCGTCCAAGGCGGGGACACCTCCCTGTGTGTCGTATACCGGATGCCAGCAACGGGTGAAGGGCAGTTCATATAGCGCATCGAATTCAGGTTGCGTCAAAGGACGGGCAGGAGGATTCTGGATGACGAAGCGGTCATTGCTTGGTTGGGCGAGAATCTGAGGAACCATGGGATTCTCATGCAGCATCTGTTTTTGGAAAGCGCTCGCATATTCCATCAGTCCCTGTGGCGTGGGCGTATTGCTTTTAGGATCCCTTTCACAGACTTCCCCATAGGAGGGCAGCACGGTGATGGGAACCGACTGGTTTTCGAGATAGTAGGTGGATTGTGCCAAAGATATGGAAACTGTGGTGCCAGGGATGTCCGTCAACAGTGAGATGGGTTCTCCGCTATCCAGGCGGGACATTATCTGTAGGGTCTGCAGCTCTCCCATGCCATAGACCAGCAGATCGGCCTTCGCATCCAGCAGTATGCTTCTCCTTACTTTGTCGCTCCAATAATCGTAATGGGCGAAACGTCTCAGAGAGGCTTCCAGCCCTCCAATGATGAGGGGGATTGAGCCAAAAGCCTGCCGGACCCGGCTGCAATAGGTGATCACGGCCCGATCGGGCCGTCTTCCTGCAATTCCTCCCGGTGAGTAGGGGTCATCATTGCGCACCTTGAGGCCTGAAGTGTAATGGGCTACCATGGAGTCGATATTACCCGACGACACCATGCAGCACAGCCGAGGTTTCCCCATAACCAGAAAGTCATCCGGACGGTCCCACCGTGGCTGGGCGATGATGCCTGCGCGCCAGCCTTTGGATTCCATCAGGCGGCACAGAAGCGCCGCACCGAAGGAAGGATGGTCAACATACGCGTCTCCTGTGATGAAGAGGACATCGACGCAAGGCCAGCCTCTTGCCTCCATCCCCGCACGGTCCATGGGGAGAAAGGTGTTTTGTGAATTCATATACCTCTATCATATTTGATTGAAAAACGGGTGTAAATAGGGTATTATGGACAGAAGTCACTACCTAGGACAATATCCTGTGAAATAAAGGATTCTTTTGAATGCCATACCACCAACCAGACCCCAAGGCTTTCATAATTCTAAACCCCCATGCGGCAAAAGACCGGGCGGGTTTTGATCAGCAGACTATCGCGGATTGTTTTTCCAAACAGAGCTATCCATTTGAGATTGTACTTACCGAGCGCCCTGGCCATGCCACCCAGCTGGCTGCCCAGGCCGTGGCCGCAGGAGAGCGTTTGATTGTCGCCGCTGGCGGTGATGGAACGGTGAATGAGGTGGTCGATGGTGTGATGCGGACCTCCAGGGAATTGAACCTTCCCTTTGAGAAAGTTCCCGTAGTGGGCCTGATCCCTATTGGACGGGGCAATGATTTCGCCTATATCATCAAGACTCCCAAGGATATCCAGGAAGCCTGCACCCTCATCATGGATCAGATGTGGATGCCCACGGATTGTGGTGAAGTAGTGGGGGGCAAATTCCCCCAGGGTAGATTCTTTGTCAACGGGGTGGGTATTGGATTCGAGCCTCTGGTCAACTTTGCAGCCTCGGATTTCAAACATATCAGCGGGATGCTCAGCTATCTGCTCGGTTTCGTGAAAGTCATGGCACATTACCCCAGACCTATCAAGACTCTTGTGGAGAGTGACCTGGGCTCATTCACTTGCGATACCCAGCAGATCTCGCTGTGCAATGGGCGGAGGATGGGGTCAGTATTCCTCATGGGACCCGAGGCGATCGTCGATGATGGCCTGCTCGATGTTGTGTATGCCAATAAAGAGATTAAAGGTTGGGAAATACTTCCCTTTGCCTTGAAATTCTTTTCAGGCAGACAGATTGAGAGTCCACGGTTCTCCTCGTTCAGGACAGTGAGGGTTTCCGTGAAAGCAGTGGGAGGCCTGGTTTGCCATGCGGATGGCGAGGAGATATCCAGAGGGTGTGATTCGATAGCTGTGGAATTGTTCCCGGCTTCATTGAAATTTATCCGAAAATAGCTTCTAATATTTGACTAATGCTCAAGGTCAATGTATTCTATACATTGCATGTTTTTCGTTTTTCTTCGTCGCTCAATTGAGGAGTAGGTTTTGATAAAGGACTTGGTACCATCGGTACATTTTTATGATCAGGACTTTGTGGATATGTACGACCGCACCTGGGTTTGGATCGATGAGCTTTGGGCTCAGGGGACCAAGGAGAATGGTTTTCCCGATGGGTATCTTGGGTATCCCGGACAGAAAACCTTCAACCAGTTCAACTCATGCATGTCTGCATTGTTTTTGGTGTATAGCAATCAAAATTACTCACCATTTTCCATGCTGGATTATTTTTACAACAAACAGGAGGAATCCGGGGCGATCCGCAGCGACTACTCCCTGGAGGACGGCAGTGTGGTTGTGGATCCAACCAATCCTGAAGGGGTGTGCCCTCCAGTCTTTGCCTATATCGAGCATGGTTTCTACCATAAGGTGGGGAACAAAAAGCGCCTGAAGGATGTTGTCCCAATTCTTGAGAAGCATTTCGATTGGCTGAAAACGCATTTTCTCCGGGAGAATGGTTTGTATTCGGTTCCGGTCTCCGCGTGCATGATGGGAAACGTTCCCCGCGAGCATGTGTATTACCCGGTCGACTTCAATGCCCAATTGGCGTTGAATGCGCTGTATCTCTCCGCCATCGGGGATATCCTGAATGACAAGGAGCTGAGCTTCCGCTATAAGCGGCTGTATTTCTCCCTGAAAACCAGGATAAACACCCTTATGTGGGACACTGAGGATAATTTCTATTACGATCTGGATGTGAAGGAAAACCGGCTGAAGCGCAAGCATATCGGCTGTTATTGGACTTTTCTGGCCGAGATTCCCAATGAGGAGCGGGCTGACCGTCTGGTCAATCTGTTGACCGACCCAGGGGTTTTCGGTACGGACAATCCTTTTCCCTGCATTCCAGTGACCGATCCTGATTTCTCAGAACAGGGTAACGGGTATAAAGGCGGGGTGGTTCCCTTCTTCACCTATATGGTGGTCAAGGGTCTGGAACGCTATGGTAAGTTTGAATTCGCGCGTGAATGCGCGATCCGCCATCTGTATTTCATCCTGGATACACTGCATCCCGACGGGGAGGAGACCGGTGATGTCTGGGAGGCTTATCTGCCTTTCAAAGAAGGATACTCAAGCGATTCCAGCAACCCCGATTTTCCACGGCGCCGGTTCATGCCCATGATCGGGTTGATTACCGTCACTTTGATGATCGAGAATATCATCGGACTGGTGATATCGCTTCCCCGCAAGACTGTGGATTGGACTATGACCAATCTGGAAGCCATGGGTATCGAGGGGCTTTCCCTTAAGAGGAACCTGATCACGATTCTCAGCAACAAACAGCCACGTGGATGGGAAATACGGCTTGAATCGGAAAAACTCTATTATTTTACCATTGAGATCCTGGCCGAGCATAAAAAGAAGACCCTCCCCATTCCATCGGGGAAGTGTTCCATGCTGATCGATAAACTATGATGGGACCGGTGGCAGGCTATGGGTTGGATTGGTAAACTGATTGGCGGAGCGGTTGGCTGGGTAATCGGCGGGCCTCTCGGGTTGATTGCCGGTATTGCTTTCGGCAATCTGTTCGATCGTGCTGGACATATCTCCATGGATCAGAGCCAGGCAGGACCAGGTGGTGCGTTCCAAAACCAATCCTATTCGCGGGAGCAGCAATCCCAGATGGTCTTTTTTGTGGGAGCATTCTCCATGCTTGCGCGCTTGGCCACCGTGGATGGCCGGTTGCTTCCCGAAGAACAGAAAAAGGTAGAGGAATTCATCGATCAGGATCTGAAGCTGGATGCCCAAAGCCGGAATGCGGCGATGCGCGTGTTCAGCGCGGCCTTGAGCGGAGGTGGCACCTTCACCCAGTTCGCCACCCAGTTCTATCAGAACTTTTCACACGAACCGGCGCTTCTTGAGCTTATGATCGATATCTTCTACCGTGTGGCTATCGCCGACGGTGAGATAAACGCCGCTGAGGAACAATTGATTTCCCAAGCCGCCCGGTTGTTCAATATCTCCAGCGCCCTGCTGGACAGCATCCGTCACAGGTATGCCGGTGGTGCCGGTTCTCCAAACCGCGCGTATGCGGTGCTTGGGCTCGACAAGGAGGCTTCGAACGAGGATATCAAGAAAGCTTATCGGAAACTCAGTATTGAATTCCATCCGGATACAGTGGCCTCGAAAGGCCTTCCCGAGGAATTCACAAAATTCGCAACCGATAAATTCCGTGCCATCCAGGAAGCCTATGATGCTTTGAAAAAAGAGCGGAATATAAAATAGCGGTATAATCCAGACTTGTATGGCTGTGCTGTGGAGACTGTGTATGGAAAAACCTGTGTATCGGGCGCTTATTCTTCTGATGCTGCTGTTCTGTATGGTTTTTCCTCTCAATGCCGAGCAGCTGATGTTCGAGACTTCCACAGGAACCCTGACAGATCTTTCCTTGGGCAATTACGATCAACCGAATACCCCTTCTGCTTATATCAATAGCACCCAGTACTATGACTTTCCGGGTTTTGTAGGCCGCTTGGTGTATCAGGGCGATGGCAATACCCTGTATTTTGATAGAGGCTCCCTGATAGCCAAGAACACCACCAACAACCGGTTCTACTATACTAGGGTGAACACCAATGGCAGTGCCGATCTCAACCGATGGAGGGAAGTTTTTCTGGTGGTGAGGGTCAAAGGCCTGTACCATAATGGAAACCAGCACGATTTCATCGGCTACAATTATGTGGTGGAGCATCCGGGAGATTCCATCCCGGTCATCGGGGCGGGATCCCAGACTGTTGCGGCAGGGGTAGCCGGGTACAATGCCTCGGGTGCTTCAGGTATCAACAACACGGCCAACAGCTACCCGTACAAGTACCAGCATGCATATCTCTGGCTGGATGTAATTGTAATCCGGACAAGTAACGCCCGCAATATGAACAATGGCTCATACGAAACCCAACTGGTCATTTCCGGGAACGGAGTGGCTTCTTTTCTCAATCTGAGCGGGTACCGTAATTCCGAGAACGGGGATACACCTGAATCCTATTATTTTGGCGTTGAGCGGGCAGCTCCCGAGTATATACCGTTTTCCGATTTGATTTCCAAGACATCCTATACAAACAGCTATCTGGTGGGGTATCTCAGCTTCCATTCCATTTCAGAGACTGGAACGGTACGGTTTGCCTCCAATTCCACAGGAACCGCGGCCAATTTCCGGTTCTCCGCGACAATCGATGCCATCCAGCGTTCTTTTCCCTATTATGTGGTGTTCGATACCACCCTGCCAAATGGCAACCCCACACGGATTACCTCGGCTTACACCGGATTCAATACAGGCTCTTCGTATGTGCCCACGGTGATTGGCGGAGAGGAGAACTGGGAACAGGTGCTGAAAGGTGAGATCAGGATATATGTGGATTCCGGATTGCAGGTATACAGCTATCCGGCCAATACCGGTACCGGTTCAGCCTACACCTCGACCATTTATTGTTTATTGACGATCAATTGATATCCCGTTAGCCGTTGAATTTGATTCTTCCACGCATCGATCTAGCCAGGGTGACCCGGTCGGCATATTCGAGGTCTCCGCCAATGGGCAATCCGGAAGCCAGCCGGGTGATGGCCAACTGGCGGTCGCCAAGGATATGGCTGATATACATCGCGGTGGTATCACCTTCCTCGGTGGGGTTGGTGGCGATGATCACCTCTGAGAAAGTCCCCCCATCCAGCCGTTTGATCAATCCCCTGAAATCAAGATTGTCGGGACCTATGCCGTCGAGAGGCGATAAGGCTCCTCCCAGCACATGGAACAAACCGTTGTACGATCCAGAAGAGACTATGGTGATGACATCCTGGGGCTGTTCCACCACGCATAAGGTACTGTGGTCGCGGTTTGGGTCGGTGCATAACGGGCAGGGGTCGGTCTCCGTGTAACTGCCACAGATGGAGCAGGGGAAGATGATGTCCTGGATAGTACCGATGGAATCAGCCAACTGCCGGTTGAACTGGGCATCGCTCTTTATCAGGTGATAAGCCAACCGGGTAGCGCTTTTGGGCCCGATTCCAGGAAGATGGGCAAGATTTCTGATAAGCTGGTCGAGTGCGGTCATGTCCATCCTCCTAGAGTTTTGGAAATCCCGGGGGAAGTTCCATACCTCCGGCGAGGGAAGTGGCTTCGGTTTTCAGCTGCTCTTGTGCATTCCCGACCGCATTGTTGAAGGCCGAGGCTACCAGAACCTCCAGGGTGGAGATATCCTTGGGGTCCACAATTTCCGGGGCGATCCTGATGGATTGGACTTCCATTTTTCCATTGATGGTTACTTCGACCATACCGCCACCCGAAGCACCGGACACTCTCATCAAGGCGAGCCTGCCTTGCAATTGCTGCATCTGTTGCTGCATATTCTGCATATTCTTCAATACATCGAACGGGTTCATGATTCCTCCGAAAGGTAGTTCAAACGATTTCGCCTCTGAATAGGGAAGCGATATTCTGTACGGTCAGGTCGGATTTCTGTTTCTCTTCCACTTTGGAGGCGGTCTTGGGTTGTGCTAAGGACAATAGCAGCCGTCCATGGTAGCCGGCGATCTTGTTGATTAGCTGCCGGAGTTTTTCCTCATCCTGTTTCGCGGTCGAAAGCGCGAATTGCGAGGAGAATACCAGATTCAAGGCCTGATCGGTGTGGATAATGTCAACAATCTGGCTAAGGATGATACCTGCCGGATCCCTGGCATTGGCCATCTCCTGGATCAGCATTGGAATGATATCCTTGGTGACCTTGCCTGGCAGGGGAGACGGGACCTGGGAAGGTTTGGGCGGAACCGGACTGACCGTAGCCGGATGGACCACAGATTTGGAGGCCGGCATGGATACCGCAGCTTTTACAGGGGCCAAAGTAGGAGCGGGAGTGGGTTCCGAAACCTGCAACGGGGGCACGGCGGGTTGGGCGACAGTTGGTTTGGGGATAATAGGTGTGGCTGCAACGGTATCCTGTTTGGCAATCTGAGGGGCGATATTGGGAGTCTGAAGGGGTTTCTGGGGTATCGTAATGGGGATTTCCATAGTCTCCCGTGCTGGAGGGATATCCGAGGGCCTGCCCGCGATGAGATCGTTTTTCAGGGTGGCGAGCCGTTGCATCAAGGTGACGGAGGAGACCAGATAGGGTAGCGATCCCAAGCGGCTTATGGCCAATTCCAGTTCGAAGCGGGGATTCAGTGAGAAACGGATATCGCGATACAGCTGTAGGAACATCTCCAAAGCGGCTTCCAGCTGTTCCTGGTTATAGGCATTCACGATGGCTTCTGGAATACGCTGGAGTTGGACTCCCAGCAGGTCCTCATTGCGGATACCCTTGCGTAAAAACAACAGAGTCCGGAAATATTCAGCGAGATCTTTGATGCATTGTTCCACTGAGACCCCGGCTGCCAACAGGTCCTGCACCGCTTCAATCGCCTGGGCATCTTCCTTGGCCAGCGAAAGACTCAGGATCCGGGAGAGTTGGTCGATTCCCACCAAACCCAGTTTCCTATGGATTTTCTCCAACGTGATGGCACCCTCACTGAAAGAAGCCACTTGGTCAAACAGTGTGTAGGCATCGCGCATGGAACCGGTAGCTTCCTTGGCTATCCAGAAGAGCGCTTCCGGTTCAGCAAGGATACCCATTTCCTGGGCTGTTTCCTCAAGAAGCTGCCGGATGGTTTCCAGAGGGAGCAACTGGAAATGGAACTGCTGGCACCGTGAACGGATGGTGGCGGGAACCTTCTGGGTCTCGGTGGTGGCGAATATGAACACCACATAGGCAGGAGGCTCCTCGATGGTCTTGAGCAGAGCGTTGAATGCGCTGGTGGAAAGCATGTGGACTTCATCGATGATATAGATTTTATAACGGCTGCCCTGGGGAGGGAAAAGCACCTCGTCCTTGATGACCCGGATATCGTTCACCGAGGTATTGCTCGCTCCATCGATCTCGATGACATCCATTGAGCTTCCCTGCGAGATCTCATGGCAATTGGCACATTGGCCACAGGGGAAAGGCGTGGGACCATGTTCGCAATTGAGGGCTTTTGCCAGAAGCCGGGCTGAAGAAGTCTTGCCCACGCCCCGGGGACCACTGAAAAGATATGCATGGGCAATCCTTCCCTGATCGATGGAATTCTTTATGGTTGAGACCACAAATTCCTGACCCATGAGACCATCGAATGTCTGTGGACGCTTTCTCGTGGCAGTTACTTCGTACGCCATCCCCTCTCCTCCGCCTGAGACTCTTGTGTCCTGGGAGACAGGCTTGTATGACTATACCATGGCCGAGAGAGATGAAAAACCCCCTTAGCTCCAATAAATCGCCTGTGGCTCATCGACCAGTCACTTGCCGCTGCTACCTTCCGGTCCTGACGGGGTTGGGTGAAGATCGATAGCACAGAATCTATCATCAACACTAAGGGGGAATACGGAGAGAGAGGGATTCGAACCCTCGGAGCCCGGTTAGAGCTCACACCCCTTCCAAGGGTGCACCTTCGACCACTCGGACATCTCTCCAAAAACACTGAACCTTTTCTCTGAGATCGGAGAGAGAGGGATTCGAACCCTCGGTACCGTCAGACGGTACAACGGATTTCGAGTCCGTCTCCTTCGACCACTCGGACATCTCTCCCGGCAGGTTTTACCGTTATGTAGCCAAAAGGATTTGAACCTTCGACCTCCAGATCCGCAATCTGATGCTCTATCCAGCTGAGCTATGGCTACAAAAATTGTAAACAGAAATACACACGCATATGTTAAAAAAACGCACAATACAGCAATCGGAGAGGGGGGGATTCGAACCCCCGGTACCGTTACCAGTACAACTCCTTAGCAGGGAGCCCGATTCGGCCGCTCTCGCACCTCTCCAGGGAACCACCGATACAGTCAGGATTACCTTTTCTGACCGGAAAAACACTAGCGGAGAGAGAGGGATTCGAACCCCCGGAGACTTGCGCCTCAACGGTTTTCAAGACCGCCTCCATCGACCACTCGGACATCTCTCCAATCAGGATTTCCACTATACAGACGGCATGGTTCTTTGTCAAGTAAAGGTGGTTTTACATATTCAGAAGATATAAGGGAATCAATGAACCTTGACATGAAACCGATCCTCCCGGCATGATGGAGGGCAAGAGGGGTTCGATGGCTAAAAAAATCACTATGGAGAAACTGCAAGCAGGAAAACTAGCCAGAAGGGCGCTCGAATTGACTACCCGTCTGATTGATACCTATGGACCGCGGCTTTCGGGTTCACAAGCCTGTCGGGATGTTGCGCAAGATCTGGCGGGTGAGCTGGCCACATACAGCGATGTGGTGGAAAGGGAACCGTTCAAACTGCATCCCAGGGCTTTTCTGGATTGGATCCGCATATTGGTGGTGATCTATCCTGTTTCCCTGTCCATGTTATGGATCGGGCTGCCTTTGGTTTCCCTGGTTCTGGTGGCGGCAGGCATCCTGATATTGGTTTTTGAGTTTTTCCTGTACCATGAGGTGGTTGATCGGTTTTTCCCGGCTGCCGATGGCGTGAATGTGCATGGCATCCTTGAGCCAAAGGCCGAGGTTTTGCAGACCGTGGTGTTCAGTGGCCATCATGACAGTGCGCGGGTTTTCAATTTCCTGGCAAAGAAACCGGAATTGTATATGCTCAGGATCGGCAGTGGACTTGGCGCTTTCCTGTTGCTTTTCCTGGTCGCGCTGATCCAATCCATCAAAACGGCGGTGGGAGGGCATTTATTCCAGGTGGGATTGCCTTTTGCTGGCTGGGTGGTGTTGGATATCATCCTCACCTTGCTGCTCCCCTGTGTGGCTTTTCTCTGGAATTTCGCCTCCAAGGAGGGAACCCCTGGAGCGGGGGACAATCTGATCGCCTGTGCCATGGGAGTGGAGATCGCCCATTATTTCCATCAGAACCGCAGTGAGGGGAACCCCTTGCAGCATACCCGGTTGGTTGTGGCGAGCTTCGATGGCGAGGAGTGTGGACTGCGTGGAGCCCGGGCTTTCTTTACCAAGCATAAAAAGGAATTCGAAGCGGTTCCCACTTGGAATTTCAATGTGGATTGCCCCTACTATGCCAAGGATCTGTTTTTTCTCACCAGCGATATCAACGGAAGTGTGCGCTTGTCACAGGATATGGCCACCACATGTGTCGCCATAGCCAGATCGATGGGTTTTGAGGCTACTTCCCAGCCCATCGCGTTTCTTACCGGTGGGACCGATGCGGCCGAAGCTGCCAAAACAGGGGTCAATGCGGTCACCCTCATGGCCATGCCCTGGGATAATAAGGAAAGGTCCTCGGTGTACCACACTCCAGATGATATTCCCTCGGCTATCGAGCCGCGCGCGGTTGAGGAAACCCTTTCCATCGCCATCAAGTTCATAGAACAGCTGGATAAAGGACATCTCTAGAGGATTTCCAGAACACATGTTCCGCTGGACAGATTGGATATCTCCTGTGCCAGAGCAGCGCTTTCGGTCGCGGCAATGGTTCCTGAAACCGTGACCACGGTATCGAATTCCTCCGAGATCCCCGCATGGTGCGCTGCCAGCAGGAGTTTCACCTGGTCATACAATCCGTAACGGACCACCAGATGGAAAGCGTAACGGGTTTCGATCTGTTCCACTTCCAGACCAGCTAGGACGGCTTTGGTGGCCTCACCATAGGCTTTGACCAATCCACCGGTTCCCAATAAGGTTCCGCCAAAGTATCGCACAATCATTACCAGGATATTGGTGATACCACTGCCTTTCAGGATCTCCAGAGCCGGACGTCCCGCGGTGTTCTTGGGTTCATGGTCGTCGCTCAGGCTGAATTGCGCCCCATCCAGGCCAAAAACAGCGGCGTGCACCACATGATTGGCCTGCGGATGCTCTTTACGGGTAAGCGCTATCTGGGTTTTTATCTCTTCAGCGGTGGTGATTCTGGTGGCGATGGCGATAAAGCGGGATTTTTTGTGCTCTATCTCGGCTTGATGGCGGCGGACAGGAATTTTCATACCTTACTCTACCACACTACCAATGATGGAAAAAGGGATTGTCGGCTTCTGGCGGGAGCCGTTGGTCCAATTCTCTGGAGGCTGTTTCGAGTTCCTGCAGGGTCTCGGGGGGGAGTCTGAGCTGTCGGCTGGCCAGATTGGCTTCCAACTGCAGGCGATTGCGGGCTCCAGTCAACACTACCTCGACTGGCTGTTGGAGTGCCCAGCCCAAGGCGATATTGGAGGCAGAGGTGTCCAATTGTCTGGCCTGGGTGTTGATGACGGCGATCAGGTGCTGGTAGGCGCTTAGGTAATGGTCCTGAAAGCAGAATAGATTGCGGCGCCAATCACCCGGTTTGAAGTCATTGACCGTAGGATGGCAACCTGAGAGCAATCCCATGCCCTGGGGACTGTAGGCGACCATGCGGATGGTATGTTGCGCGCACAGGGCTTCCAACCGGTCCAGACTATGCCGCCAAAGCAGTGAGACCGGAAGCTGGCAATACCCGATAGGGACGGTAGCGAGGGCTTCCTGAACCATATCCACGGGAAAATTGCTTACACCCAAAGCACGCACTGTTCCTCTGGAAACCAAACCTCCGAGGGTTTTCAGATAGGGTGCAAGGGACTTTGAGCTGTCAGGCCAGTGGATGTAGAGGATATCCAGATAATCGGTGCAAAGCCTGCGTAGCGAGATTCCCACCAGATCATCTACTTGGGAAGGCTCAGGTGGCAGCTGGATTTTGGTCGCAATGGTCACCGATTCCCTGGGGATATCCTTGAAACGGCGGAGCTGTTGCCCCACTATCTGTTCCGATTTTCCGTTTCCATAGCTCTGGGCGGTATCGAAGTGCCGGATATCCGCCCGCAAGGCGGCATGGATGGTCCGTATGGAATCCTTTGGATCCTGGTCAAGCCAGAAACCACCACCGAAGGCCCAGCATCCCAGGCCAAAGGCTGCCAGGCGGGGGGAGGTTTCCTGCGTGTTCATTCGCCTGTGGAGGAGACCTCGTCCACCTGATGGTCAAGCATAGTCTGGCCATCGAAGATGAATCTGCCCTGGAAATGTTTGCCCGACAACGCCATTGGCAGCCAGATGCGGTCATCAGCCCACATGCTGTCGTAGGGGATGTCGGAGACAGGACACCAGAAAGGAGTGGCCTCGTCGGTTTCAACCAGATCGCCGGTATAGGAGCGGGTGAAAAACACATGCCCGCGCATGGACAAGCCATCGGTGAATTGGAATTCCAGCACTCCCATATGCTCAGGATCGGCCACGGTCAAGCCGGTTTCCTCCTGGGTTTCCCGTATGGCGGCTTGGGAAGCGGTTTCCGCCAGCTCAACATGTCCGCCAGGAGCATTGATCAACCCTTTTCCCAAGCCACGTTTCTTGTGGATGAGCAGCACCTTGTCACCTGAGAACAGGTAGCATACCACTGCGGTTTCCCTGGGCTCCCAGGCTTCCCAGTCAATATCCCTGACAGTGCGGGCTGTACTGGGGTCGGCGGCCACCGGGGGCTCGGCAGGAGCGGTTTTCACCGCTTCGTCGGGATGCTTCTTATTCCAGCAAGCATCGCACAGGTTGTCGTCACAGCTGAAAGCCGTGGAAAAGGAGAGTTTTGTTCCGCATTCAGCGCAATGGGTTTTGAAAATGAACAGTTTTTTCCGGAAGGGAAGCACGCATAGCAGCGTGACGGCCAGCGCGGGGAAAAACAGCCATTGGGGAAGTTCCCTGGAAAGAATGACCACTATGAGAATCTGCAGCAGCATGGCAAGGCAGGCGATGATCAGTGTCGCGGTGCGCTTTCTGTAGCTGCGTTTCAGGGATTTCTTCTGATACATGTTCCCTAGAAGGATCGCAACCAGAAACCATAGGTAGTTGTCGGCGATTTTTTGTAATAACATGATTGGAAAGGTATAGTGCGGTGGGAGAAAAATCAAGTGAAACCGTAGGGGACAGCACTTGGTCTGGTTCTTATTGCATCGGTTCGAGGAATAGGATAATCTGAAACGGTCCATGGACAGAGGAGAACATATGAAACCACAAGAGATCGCCAGTTATATAGATCATACATTGTTGGCTGCGAATGCCACGGGGGAAAAGATCGCGCAGTTGTGCCAGGAAGCTATCCAGCACCATTTCGCTTCGGTCTGTGTGAACAGTTGCTGGACCGCGGTCTGCTTTGACCTCCTGAAGGACTCCAAGGTGAACGTCTGCACGGTGGTGGGCTTTCCCCTGGGTGCGATGAAAACCGAAAGCAAGGCTTTTGAGGCTTCCCAGGCGATCGCGGATGGCGCTGCGGAGATCGATATGGTGCTTAACGTGGGGTTGCTCAAGGAAGGCAGCTTCGATGCGGTGGAACGCGATATCCGTTTGGTGAAGAAAGCTTGTGGGACCAAAGTACTCAAAGTGATTCTGGAGACCTGTCTGCTTTCCGATGAGGAAAAAGCGGTCGCCTGCCGTCTGGCCATGCAGGGAGGAGCCGATTTCGTCAAAACCTCTACCGGATTCTCCACTGGTGGCGCTACCGAAAAGGATGTCGCGCTCATGCGGGCCACCGTAGGTGACCAACTGGGAGTGAAGGCTTCAGGTGGTGTGCGCAGCTATGAGACCGCGATCACCATGATCGCTTCGGGAGCTTCCCGATTGGGAACCAGCAGCGGAATCGCCATTGTCCAGGGAGCGGAATCGAATGCCTCGTATTGATGAGCAGGGTTCCATGCCCGAGGATTTCCTGAAAAGCCTGGGATTCCCCACTATCACGGTACATCAGACCTTCACCCATTTTGATTTCACATTGCCTGGCCGGAGGGTGCTGGTCATTGGTCCGATGGGCTCTGGCAAAACGGAATTCGCCGCCCGGGTATGGCGGGATGCCGCCATAGCGCAGAAAAAGAGCGATGTCATCCGCCAGCTGACCAGTACCGACGGGGTGGACCGGCGCAAAGTGTTTTTCGTGCGCTCCGAAATCGATGGCATGCGTTTCCAGGAATATCCCCCCGATGCGTTGGCGTATCGGAGCGGATATGTGCGCTGTGGAGAGAATATCGCCCGTATCCGGGATTCTTTTGGACTGGAAGAGGTCCTGGCGGATCATCCTGAAGTGGGAACCTTCATCGTTGACGAGGTGTCGTTTTTTGATGAGCGGATTGCCTACGTAATCCGAAACCATAGCCTGGAACGGGGTATTCTGTTCATTTTCCCCACACTGATTCTTAATTTCAGACGTGATATCTTCAATTCCACGGCCCGGCTGATGCTCGATATCGCCACCGATGTGATTCCTCTCACCGCGTATTGCGAACATCCCGATTGCATGAAGGACGCCTTCTACACCTACCGCTACTACACTGTGGGCGGGGAGGAATGTCCCGCGCTCTTTTTCGATCCACTGATCATCGTGGGAGGGGATACTAAGAAAGAGGATCCCCTATCCCCCAACTACTGTTCCCGATGCGATGAGCATCATTATCTGCCTGGAAAGGAATATACCTATTTCCATTTGAAACCTCTGGGCGAAAAAGCCACCCGGGGTGATGACCGGCCTTTGAGGAAGGAACTGGGATCCCTGAAACATGATATCCCATCCTCTGCCCTCTACCGCAATCTGCTTGAGCGGTATGGTTCCCGCAAGGACGCCTCGATTTTCATGAACTCATTGAAACCCGGATGCCTGGCGGAAAAAGCGCTCATCTACCTGTTCTGCGAACAGAACCTTATCCCGGAGGAATTGCTGGTGCGGCTTGTATATGAGCTTGAACTGGACAAGACCTACATGACCAAAGTCCTTTCCGATAATCTAAGACCGGTCTCGTTTGACCAACCTCTTCTTGCCGCTTTTGATGAGTGAGTGGTTCGCAAGAAAAGGGAGAATGCCTGTTGAGAACGGAAAAATCCAAAAAGTGTGCTATTTCCACCCTTGCGATGTGCTTTGAGGTAGTTCAGACTCAAGCATGGGTGGATTGTTCTGTGGCAAGTCTGCGTAGGGTAGCCAACTTCTGTTGCACAGTGATGGGGCTGGAATTCTCCAGAAGAACATCGATATAGGGCTTTCTTTGGTTTAGAAGGGAAAGAAGCCCGCTTGTATCCAGATCGCCACTTAGCGCGGGGAGATCTCCGGTTTTCCTTTTTCCCCGGTACTGGAAGTCCTTTAGATGGACGGCAACGATACGGTCCCCAAAGGCGGAGAACGCCTGCTCGAAAAAACGGCGCTGGGCATTCACGGAGGGAACCGGCAGAATGCGGCCATCCGCTTCAGGCAAGCCCTCCCACGGAAGGAGGTTGACTGGGTCGTAGATGACTTGGATACAGGGAGAATCGATACGTTGCAGCAACCGGGCGGTTTTCTCCACCGAGGAAAGGGTGTGTTGTTCCGCGACGGGTTCGATTCCGATGATCGATCCGCAGGCCTCAGCGGTTTTCACCAGGCGTTCCAGGCTTGCCACCAGGGTGTCGAAGGTCTTTTCGCTGGCGGTATCGGGATGGAAGGAACAGTCGGCATTGCATGAACCGGTTTCGGTTCCCACAATGGCGCAACCGAAATCCCGGGCGAAACGGAGATGCTCCTCGAAACGGCGCAGCGCGGCTTGCCGTAGCTGGATGTCGGGATGCACGGGGTTGAAATAGCAACCCAGAACGGCGATTCCGATGTGTTGGGCGGCGAATAGGTTCTGGATGCGCCGCGCATAGCCTGGACTCAGGCCTTCACCAAGAGGAGCGTCCAACAAGGCTTTGGAAAGCGCCAGCTGGATGGAGTCAGGGGAATACCGGCCAAGGGTCTCAGCCAGCTCCGCGGCAGGAAGTTTTCCGAAATCATGGGCACGTAGACCGAATTGCATCATGGATGCAGTATAGCGGGATCCATATACATGTGTAAAGGAGATGTCTTATTATGAAGACTCTGTCCATGGCGCAATGTGGGGGTATTGGCGACGGGGTGTTTGACAATACCCGGGTTTTCCATACTGCGCTCACCAATCTCCGTCAATCCGGTGGCGGCACCTTGTTGTTGCCGGCTGGAACGTGGAGAACCGGTCCCATTGAAATGTACAGTGGCTGTACCCTGGAGATCCAAAAGGGAGCCACTTTAGGTTTTATTGCTGAGTTTGAGCGGTATCCCGCGGTCTGGACCCGTTGGGAAGGTGTGGAATGCTATGCGATGCATCCCTGTCTGTATGCCCACGATGCGCATGGGGTCGCTATCTGCGGGGAAGGGACCATCGATGGAGGTGGCCAGACCTGGTGGCAATACCGTAACCAGATCAAATCCCGGAAAATGGATGGCCCCAGCACTGTTCTGGAACACGCCTTTGCCCATCTGAATCCCGATTACCAAAACCAGCCCGGTGGCGGTGGTGGCCGGGGTTCCCAGTTTCTGGCTCCTCCCTGCATACAGTTCTACAACTGTACCGAAACCAGTATTGAGGGGGTGAGTGTGGTGGATTCTCCTTTCTGGACTATCCATCCGGTCTATTGCACCGGTCTTCAGATCAGGCATGTGACCATCCGGAACCCCTATGAAGCTCCCAATACCGACGGGATCGATATCGATTCCTGCCGCGATGTGACCATCACGGATTGCATCATCGATGTGGGGGATGACGCCATCGCCTTGAAATCGGGTTCGGGATCCGATGGCATCGCCATTGGCAAACCAACCGAGAATGTCACTGTCTCGCACTGCCAGGTCTCACGGGCCCATGGTGGCATTGTCATCGGCAGCGAGACGGCCGGAGGGGTCAACCAAGTGCTGGCCAGCCACAACACCTTCATCGGAACCGATCGGGGTATCCGCATCAAAACCCGCCGGGGGCGGGGGGGGGCCATCTTCAATCTGAAATTCATCGACAACATCATGCAGGACAACCTGTGTCCGGTAGCTATAAACATGTATTACCGGTGCGGGGTTCTGGAACACGAGCAGCTCTCGGCTTTCTCCTTGGGCAAGGAACCGGTCATCGATACCACCCCTTCCATCCGCAATGTGACTATCGAGCGGCTGCACGCCACAGGATGCAAGGCTTCGGCGGGATTTTTTGTCGGTTTGCCTGAAGAGCCGATCACGGATCTTTCACTGATCGATTGCGATATCGAGGTGGATGGTGCCACTACGGTGCCGATCGATGAATCGGAGATGTATGAGGGGTTGCCTCCTATCAATGAAAGAGGCATGCGTATCCGCAATTGTCGCGATGTGCTATTGAAGAATGTCCGGGTCATTCTCGCGGCAGACCCGCCATTCATCTTGGAAGACAATGTCCGCATTGTTCAGGAATGATGTCCTGATACCGGTGAAAGGATAGACTTTTGGGTACTGTATTCTTGATTGGGGACTCCACATGTGCTTGTAAGAGACCTGAAGAGCGACCAGAAACCGGTTGGGGGGAGTATCTCGGCGGCTTTCTGGCCGCTTCGTGGCAGGTGGACAACCGGGCTGTCAATGGAATGAGCTCGCGCCGTTTTTTGCTTTCTGGGTGCTTTGCTTCCCTGGTGGATCAGGTGGCAACCGGAGACTGGGTGGTTATCCAGTTCGGACACAATGAAAGCAAAAGCGAGCCTGACCGGCATACCGATCCCTGGGGTTCCTTCCAGGACAATCTGCGGTTCATGATCGCCGCAGTCCGCCAGAGGGGAGGCCTTCCCTTATTGCTAAGCCCCATCGCGCGGCGCAAGTTCCAGATGGATATGGCTGGCACAATGGCGCTGCAGCCGACCCACGGCGATTATCCCGAGGCGATGGCGGCGGTTGCGGTTGAGACCGGTACCGTATTCGCCGATATCACCGATGCGACCATGGTCTGGTTGGCCCACCAGGGGGATGCCGCCAGCCGGCAATGGTTCATGCATCTGCCGCCGGGTATGTATGCCAATTTTCCCCAAGGCAGACAGGATGATACCCACTTGCGGTCCGAGGGTGCCCAGATGATCGCCTCGATTGTCGCCAGCCATGCCTGGGAGGCCATCGACCGCTCTGGATTGCCAAATCCCTTCTCAATTTCCCAAAAAAGTGGATGATAGCTGTACTTCCCCGCAACCTAAAGTGATGGTATGATGTAAAGCCAGAGGAACAAGGAGGTCGCCACGCATGAGCGATGCACCGGGGAGGAAACCGTGGGTCCGTCTGGGACTCATCCTGGCCTCCATCCATACAGGGTCTTCAAATGGACTGTGGACATCGATCGCCGATGCCGCTGAGGCCTCAGGGGATACCGCCCTGTTCGTGTTTCCCGGTGGCCGGTTGGAGTCCCAGAATGATTTCGAGTACCTGCGCAACAGCATCTACCACCTGGCCAATCCAGAGAATCTCGATGGAATGATCAGCTGGGGATCGAGTCTGGGCGGGACCGTCTCGGTTCCTGAAGTAGTCCGCTTCCACCAGCAGTTCGGGCAGCTTCCCTATGTGACCATCGCCCATAAGATGGAAGGCCATCCCAACATCAGTTTCGATGCCTACCAGGGTATGAAGTCGCTCGCATTGCATTGCATCGATACACACCATGCCCGCAAGATCGCTTTTCTAAGGGGACCCCTGAACCATTTTTCCGCTGAGGATCGTTTCCAGGCCTATCTGGACGCCCTCCAGGAGCGGAGTCTGCCTTGTGATGAACGGTTGGTGTCACCGCCTTCGCCTTGGAACGAGGGGGAGGCCGCCTTGCGTTGCCTCAATGAGGAACGCCATCTGGTTCCCGGGAGGGATTTCGATACCCTGCTGTGCGCCAGCGATCTGTTGATGTTCACTGCTGCCCGTTTATTGCAGAAAGCCGGCTACCGGATTCCCGATGATATCCGGGTGGCAGGTTTCAACGATTCTCCCGAGAGCCGGTTCCTTTCGGTTCCTGGAACCACCGTACGGGTTCCGTTCACCGATATGGGCCGGTCCGCATTCGGCATGATCCGCGCTCTCGTCGGTGGCGAGAAGACCGTGCAGGACAAACTGGAGCCCGCTTCGTTGGTGATCCGTTATTCCTGCGGTTGCGGGTACCGCAGTGAATCCCTGGTCCCGGCCGGCGAGTCAGCCGACCGCCAGAGTCTATTTGCCTGGATGGTCAAGGCTTTTTCCCTGGATGCCATCCATGTCCAGGCCTGGCTGGATCCTATGGCGGAGGCCTTGTACAGTGGTGCCGGTGAGCGTTCCCTGGTCAAGTTCTCCGACATCCTCTCCAAAATCCTTGAGCGGGCGTTTGAGCAGGATCCCGATCCTGTATTGTTTCAGGAAGCGATCGTCAGGTTGAGCCGTCTTGGTGATCTTCCAGAAGATTACCGACAGGCGGCTTGTCGGACCTGTTGGGCGCTGGTGGTCGAGGCGCAATCCAGGATTGGCAACTACCGTGTATATGAATCGATGCGGCGTTCCAAGATCCTGAACTCCTTCAAATGTGATCTTCTACGGGCTTGGGACCGTTTGTCCATTCCGAAAATCATGTACGCCCATCTACCCCTATTGGGTATCCAGCAAGCCTTCCTGGTCATGGGAGCGGATGACGGCTATGCCCGGTATATCGGCGGATACACATCGCAAGGGATGACCACAGAGGTCAACGAACTGTTTCCCGCCCGGTGCCTGCTTCCTGACAGCATCATGCCTCTGTGTGTGCCTGGCACCTATCTGGTGCAACCCCTTTTCATCGAGAACGAAGTGCTTGGCTATCTGGTCACCGGTATCTCGGATCGGGAGGGTTCCATGCACGAGGAGCTGCGGTCTTCAGTGGGCAGCGCCTTGAAAGGGGTCTTGCTCTTTGAGGAGACCGTCAGGGCGAAAGAGGTCGCCGAGCATGCCGAGCAAGCCAAGATGGACTTTTTCGCTACCATGGGTGATGGCCTGAAAGAGCCACTTGCCACCATTTTGGATAAGATGAACCAGTTGGACGCCATGATTCAGGAGCAATCCCGGATTCCAAAAGATTTAGGAAAAGCCATCGGTTCCGTAAGGGACGAGATGGAAATGCAGCTTGACAAGACCTCGCTGCTCTTTGACTACACGCTTGCCCAGGTAGGTGCGCTCGAACTGGATATGAAGCTTTTTCCACCCTCCCGGCGCATGCTTGGTCAATTGCGGAAGATGGGCGCTTCAGTGGAATGTCCCCCACGCCTGCCAATGCTGCAGGGGGACGAGGACCGTATTGTCCAGGTGCTTGAGATTCTCGCCGCTCATTTCAGTGGCATGCCCTTCAATGATCTGCATGTTGGGCTTTCCCTCTCCAAGTGGGGCCTGTCCATCGTTTTCACCACATCCACAGGACAGTTCCCTGCAATGCAGGAGGACAATCGCCTGGCGCTGGCCCGCAGTATTGTGCTTTTGCATTTTGGCGGGATTTCCTTTGAAAGCGGCAGTGTCCACCTCTGGTTCCCCTGGCCGAATATCGGCAGTCTCAAACCTTCTGGCGATATGCAGGGCACCAATCGGATGCTGGTGCTGGGGTCGCGGACCGAGATTGCCCCGGGACCTGCCCTGGTGGCTGCGCAGCTGGGTCTGGAGGCCGTGTCCTTGCTGGCAGACAAGGTGCTGATGGCCCAGGATGAAATCGAGGATGGCGATCTTGTGTTCTGGGATGCCGATACCGCGGGATTCGAGCAGTATCTGGCGCTTCGGGCGCTTCACCAGCACCGCCGGTTGTTCAAAGTCCCGTTCCTGTGCTATTCGGAGGTTCTGCAGGGGCAGAATCTGATGGAAGCAGTAGCGGTCAAGATCAGTCAGCGCAATACCGGGCCGTTGGTGTTCTGGGGTCTGGACAGTTCCTTGTTTCCTTTGCTCACCGAATCACAGGAGGTGTTTTCTGTGGATTCGCCGGAGCGTTTCACCATGCTTTTAAAGGAATGCCGGCCTTCCATGATACTGCTTGGTTCAGTCGATTTCAACCGGATCAGCCATGTGAGGAACCATCCCTCGGCTGCCCTGACACCAGTGGCCGTCCTAGTGGAGCATTTCCCCCAGGATGCATTGATGGATACACTGTGTGCGCTGCCCCAGGTGGTGGTGTTCCATGCCTGTGTGGTGAATTCCTCCGAAGTGGCCTCACGCCTCAGGGATATCGCCACCGGAGGGGAGATCCTGCCTTCGCATACCGGAGCTCTGGTGAAAAAAGCCCTGCTGTATCTTGAGCAGCATGCGGCGGGGCCGGTGTCCCGCTGGAAAATCGCCGATTCGGTGAACGTGAGCGAGGACTATCTGACCAGGGTGTTCAGAAAAGAGCTGGGCATGTCCCCCTGGGAGTATTTGAACCGCTATAGAATCCAGTTGGCCTGTGATCTTCTGATCCGTACAAATCTATCTCTGAACGAGATTTCCTTTAAAACCGGTTTTCAGGACCAGGCCTATTTCTGCCGGGTGTTCAAAAAGCTCAAGGGGTGTACTCCAAGCGAACTTAGAATGCAATGAGGTCGGAAAAGTACAATTACTTCCCTGCATTTTCTTCAGATGCTGATATAGTCTGTTGATGAGGGAGCTCTATGAAGTTGGAAACTATCGGTATTCAGAATAAAAACAAGTTGTGGCGCGAGATCAAACGCCACCGGGCTGTCTATGCGCTCCTGCTCATACCCATGGTCTATTACATCATGTTCAAATATATCCCCATCTGGAATGGGCAGATCGCTTTCAAGAGTTTCATGCCGCGCAAAGGGGTTCTGGGAAGTCCTTGGGTGGGGTTCGCGAATTTCACCGAGTTTTTCAAGTCCTTCTATTTCTGGGAACTGCTGCGGAACACCGTCATGTACAGTGTGGGGAAGCTGGTGCTCAGCGTGCCCCTTTCCATATTGCTGGCGGTTTCCCTATATGAATGCCGGCAGCCGGTCCTGCGTAGGATTGTCCAGACCCTCACCTATCTGCCTCACTTCCTTTCCTGGGTCATCATGTATGGAATCCTGCTGTCCCTGCTGGCGCCCGGCGACGGTCTGCTCAATGATATCATCAAGTTTTTCGGAGGCAAGGGAATCAGCTACCTTACCGATGTGAACGCTTTTCCATGGGTGGTGCTGCTTTCCGATGCCTGGAAGGAGATGGGGTGGAGCGCGATCATCTTCATTGCCGCGCTGATGGGTATCGATCCCACTCTGTTCGAGGCCGCGATGGTGGAAGGCGCCAGTTCCTGGCAGCGGGTCCGCTATATCACGCTGCCCTCCATTCTACCAGTCATCGTGATGGTCGTGCTGCTCAGGCTGGGAACCATTCTCAGCGGAGGCTTCAACCAGCTGTACATGCTGTACTCGCCTTCGGTCTACAGTGTCGGGGATATCATCGACACCTGGGTGTTCCGTGGATTGCAGGAGGGCAAGTTCGCTCTGGCTACGGCCGTAGGCATGTTCAAGGGTGTGATGGGGTTGCTTCTGGTGGTGTTCTCGAACAAACTGACCAGCCGGATATCCGGTTCGTCTTTGTACTAGGAGGGAAAAGATGAAAACAAACGTGCTTTCCCACCACATCAGACCCAGTACCGTACGGCTTTCGTCCTCGGACAAGGTGTTCTATGCGCTGGTCAACACCTTGTTGGCGATATTGCTGGTGGTCATCGCGGTTCCCCTATGGAGCACCATCACCCTGTCTTTCCGTCCGAACCATTTCATCGGCACCAATTTCGAGGGCATGTTCCTGGCTCCCTGGAAATGGTCCATCGCCGCCTACAAGGCTTTGCTGGGCAACAATGGATTCATCATGGCTTTCACCAACAGCCTGAAAATCATGGGGTTTGGCGTGTTGACGGCTTTGTTCCTCACCATCCCCATGGCGTACGGTCTTTCCATAAAGTCGCTTCCCGGGCGCCAGCTGCTCACGGTGCTGGTGTTGATCCCCCATCTATTCGATGTCGGCATGATCCCCTCCTTCCTCATGGTGAAGGATCTGGGGTTGATCGACAAACTGGCCGCGGTATTTCTGCCCACGGCGGTCAGCACCTACAACTGTCTGGTGATGAAAGGTTTCTTCGAGGGGATTCCTGATGAGCTGAAGGAATCGGCGCGTATCGATGGGGCCTCCGAACTGTATGTGCTGTGGAAGATCATCCTGCCGCTTTCCAAACCCATCATCATGTCGGTCGGTCTGTTTTACGCAGTCACCTTCTGGAATGATTTCTTCCATGCGATGCTGTATCTCAATTCCAACAGTCTCATGCCCTTGCCGATCCTGTTGCGCAATATCCTGATGGCCAGTGGCATGAATGAGTTTGTGGAGGTGAATGCCTTCGGCGAGGCCCCCATACAGGCTATCAAAGCCGCGAGCGTGTTCCTGGCCGCGATCCCGATGATCATGGCCTATCCATTCATTCAGAAATACTTTGCCAAGGGAACACTCCTTGGCAGTGTTAAAGGTTGATTTTCCAAAGGAGGAAATACATGAAAAAAACAAGTGCAGTATGCTTGATCGTATTGCTCATGCTTTCGATCGCTTCTCCCGTGTCCGCACAGGGTGCCGCAGAAGCCACCGGCCCGATCGACATCGATCTGTGGTATGGCGCAGCGGTTACCGAAGCGGGTCCACCCCCGGCCGATTGGGTTGGCTATCAGATCATCAAGGATAAGCTGAATATCAATCTGAAGCTTACCGCGCTGCCTTCGAACGAAGCCGACCAGGATGTCAAGGTTTCCGCCGCGGCTGCGGCCGACAATCTTCCCGACATCTTCATGGTCCGCCGCGAGACCTGGCTGCGCCTGATCGAGCAAGGTTTGCTGGCTCCTGTCGATGACATGTATGCCAAAATGCCCACCCGCACCAAAGTGCAGTACGATGCCGACAGCATTGGTTTCACCACGGTCAATGGCAAGTCGTATGGTTTGGCCTCTCCCGGATCGATCGCCAAGAATGAAGGCATCCTGATCCGCAAGGACTGGCTGGACAAACTGGGTCTGGCCGTGCCCAAGACCACCGAAGAGTATCTGAATGTCATGAAGGCCTTCACCTACAATGATCCCGATGGCAATGGCAAGAACGATACCTATGGATTTGGCGCGTTCATCGAGATCAACAACTTTGAGGAAGGTCTCGGACGCCGTCTCGACACCTGGTTCGGTGCGTTCGGTGTGGCGGGAACCTGGAATCTTACCAAAGCCAATTTTGGCCTGAACGTGCGCAAGAGCGCCTATTTCGAAGCCATGTCGTTCATCAAGAAGATGATTGACGAAGGCGTGATGGATCCCAACTGGCTTTCGTACAAGAAGGATGACTTCCGCGCTGCTTGGAAACAGGGCCGTTTTGGTATCATGCGCGAGCAGAACGCCGCATTCGCCGCCCAGGCCAACTACGCCCCGTTCGACAAGAATTTCCCCAACGGCGAATGGCTGGTCATCGATCCTCCCAAGGGATCCAATGGACAGGCTTCCGTGGGTGTCTACACCCAGGCCTACCGTATCTATGCCATCAGCGACAAGGTTGACGATGTCAAGAAGAACGCTATCGCCAATCTGCTGGAATGGATGTCCAGCGATGAAGGCTACTTCCTGCTCGGTTGGGGCAAGGAAGGCGTGAACTACACGCTGAAGGATGGAATTCCCGTGGCCGACGGTGTGCCCGATAAAGAGTACGCCTTCTCCGGTGCCAAGGGACAGCCCGTCACCCAGTTGCGCAACATGGTGTTCTACAATGGCCAGGTTGAGCTGATCTCCCGTTATCCGACCTACAAGACCGCTACTTCCGGCAAGACCATGAGCGCTCTCACCGTTCTATTCGATATGCAGAGCCGGGCCTGGACTGCCAACATCGGTGGCGATACCCTGACTCCCCCGTCCACGGATCTCAAGCGCTTCTATGAACAGGGCGTTTCCGAGTTCCTCACTGGAAAGCGGGCTTTGACCAAGGCCAACTGGGAGGCTTGGGTCGCTGAATTCGACAAGCTGGGTGGAAAAGCCTGGGAAGATACCGCCCGTGCGGTTGCCGAGAAAAACAATCTGCTTCGCTAATCGGTTTTGAGTATCTATCACACAGCCGGGGTGCGGATGGGCTTGGCGCCTGTCTCCCCCGGCTTTTTCAAAGGAAGGTGCCGCGATGGACGGATTGCAGCCAAAAAACATAGCCAAAAGTCTGGCTGAATCGATTCTCGCGTGGTATGGACCACACAATATGCAGTGGCATTATGAACATGGTCTGGTGTTGCTGGGAATTCTGCAGTTGGCTGAAGATCTTGGCGATGAGGCCATGGCTGCCCGGGTCAAGGCCTCGTACGACACGCTGGTCCACCCGGATGGATCCATCGGGACCTACGGGAAGAATGAGTTCAATCTTGATCAGATCAACCCCGGACGGACGTTGTTCGAACTGTACCGCCGGTGGCCAGAAAGCCGTTACCGTTCGGCGATTGAGTGTCTGATGGACCAGTTGCGCAACCAGCCCCGGACCAAGAGCGGAGGATTCTGGCACAAGCAGATCTATCCTTGGCAGATCTGGTTGGATGGCCTGTACATGGCCGGCCCCTTCTATGCGCATTACACCGCCTTGTTCGGCGACAGTGCCGCCTACGCTGATATCATTGCGCAATTCATCACCATCGAACAGAAAACCCGGGACACCAAGACCGGATTGCTCTACCACGCCTGGGACGAGAGCCGCCAGCAGCTCTGGGCTGATCCCGAGACGGGCTGTTCTCCCCATTTCTGGGGAAGGGCGATGGGGTGGTACTGCATGGCCCTGGTCGATGTGCTTGACTATATTCCTTTGGACTGTCCTGGCCGGGAGGCTTTGGTCGCTATTATCCAGCGCTTGGTGGAACCGGTGCTTGGCTATCAGGATGCGGTTACCGGATTATGGTACCAGGTTCTGGATCAGGGAGGCAGGGTGGGCAACTATCTGGAAAGCTCGGCTTCCTCGATGTTTGTCTATTTCCTCTGCAAAGCCCAACGTATGGGCTATGTGGATGCCAAAGCGGTTCTGGGGGGAGCCTTGAAAGGCTACCAGGGCTTGGTGGACCACCGGTTGCGCACCGATGGGCAGGGGGCATTGCATCTGGACGGCATCTGTTCGGTGGCCGGTCTGGGAGGCAATCCCTACCGGGATGGATCGTACGCCTACTATATCCAGGAACCTGTGGTGAGCGATGATTTCAAGGGGGTCGGGCCCTTCCTGCTGACTTGTCTGGAAATGGCCAAGGCGGAGGCCGCTCTGTCCCGAAAAACAAGGCTCGCCGTATAAAGTTGCCCGTATAAAGTTGCCAAACGTTATTGATTTGACATCCCTCGGCATGCGATATAGAATGATGTATCATATTCACAATGATGAGGAGAATTCACATGAAGAAATCCATTGTTGTTCTTTGTGTTCTCATGATTCTTGGCTCTGTGGTTTTCGCACAGGGGCAGGCTGAGACCACCAAAAAGCAGTTGCTGAAAGTCGGAATGGTTACCGATGCCGGAACTATCGATGACAAGTCCTTCAACCAGGGCACCTGGGAAGGCATCAAAAAGGCGCAGACCGAGGGTCTGGTCGAGGCCAAGTATCTGAAGCCCGCCGGAACCACCGAGGCCGATTACCTCAAGGAAATCGGAAACCTGTACGATGCCGGCTATAAGCTGATCATCTGCCCGGGATTCAAATTTGAGACCACCATTTATGAAGCCCAGGACAAATGGAAGGATGCCAAGTTTGTCATCCTCGATGGCGAGCCCCATACTGCCGATTACGCTACCTTCCGCATTGAGAAGAACGTAGTCGCCGTGTACTGGGCTGAGCAGGAATCCGGTTTCCTCGCCGGAGTCGCCGCTGCCTTGCAGATGAAGAACGCCGAGTTCGGTTTCATTGGCGGAATGGAGATCCCCGCAGTCCAGAAGTTCAACTGGGGCTGGCAGCAGGGTGTGAAGTACGCCAATGAGAATCTGGGAACCAAGATTGTCATGAAGCAGGAAAACAACCTGTACCAGGGCACCTTCAGTGATGTCGCCGCTGGACAGCAGATTGCCGCTTCCATGTATGACAAGGGTGTGAAGGTTATCTTCGCCGCCGCCGGTGGTGTGGGTGTCGGAGCCATCAACGAGGCCAAAGCCCGTGCGGCCGCTGGCAAAGACGTGTATGTGGTTGGCGTCGATGTCGACCAGTATCCCGAAGGTGTCATGCCCAGCGGAAAGTCCATCATCCTGACCTCCGCCATGAAGTATCTTGACCGCGCCTCCTATGACATGATCAAGAACGAACTGGCTGGAACCTTCCCCGGTGGCACCGTTCTCCGTCTGAATGCCGCCAACGATGGTATTGGCATTCCTGTCACCAACCCCAACCTTTCCGCGGAAGTTTCCGCCAAGGTGACCGAGCTGTATGCCAAGCTCAAGTCCGGAGCGATCAAGGTGGCAGACACCCAGCTTCCTGGTTTGTTCAAGTAGATTTTCTTTCGATACAGTATATTGCAAGGGCCGCCGCAGGGCGGCCCTTGTGAAGTCTAGGGAGTAAACGGCGCATGGCCAAAGGCCGTGCCCTCAAGGAGGCTTGCCGCCGATGAGTCATATAATTGAAATGCTTCACATTAGAAAGGAATTTCCCGGTATAGTCGCCAACGACGATGTCACCCTGCAGGTTGAGCAGGGGGAGATCCATGCCATCCTTGGCGAGAATGGCGCCGGGAAGTCGACTTTGATGAGCATTCTCTTCGGGTTGTACCGTGCCGATGAGGGAATCATCAAAGTGAAAGGAAAGGAGGTGCATATCGCATCTCCCAACGATGCCAGTGAGCTTGGCATCGGCATGGTGCACCAGCACTTCAAGTTGGTCCAGAACTTCACAGTCACCGAAAACATCATCCTCGGCAAGGAGGGTGGATTCATCCTCGACCGCAGGTCGGCTGCCAAGCGGATCAAGGACCTGTCCGAGCAATATGGTTTGAAAATAGACCCAAACTCTATCATTGAGGATATCACCGTGGGAATGCAGCAGCGGGTCGAGATCCTCAAGATGCTCTACCGCAATGCGGATATCCTGATATTCGATGAACCGACCGCGGTTCTGACTCCCCAGGAAATCGATGAGTTGATGATGATCATGCGCAATCTTATCAAAGAGGGCAAATCGATCATGCTTATCACCCACAAGCTGGATGAGATCAAAGCGGTCGCCGACCGTTGCACGATCATCCGGCGTGGCAAGGTGGTCGGGGTGGTGGATGTCGCCTCCACTTCGCAGGAGGATATGGCGTCGATGATGGTTGGCCGTCCGGTCAGTTTCAAAGTCGATAAAAAGCCGGCCAAGCCGGGCAAGAGCATTCTGGATATCAAGCATCTGAATGTGATGAACGTGAAAAAGGTGCTGGGGGTGAAGGATTTCACCCTAGATGTCCGCGCCGGGGAGATTGTGGGTATCGCCGGAGTGGATGGCAATGGACAGACGGAACTGATCGAAGCCATTTCAGGTTTGCGGCCGGTGGTTTCAGGCACCATCAGTATCGATGGTCAGGATATCACCCATGCCTCCATACGGCACCGCAATGAAGTCGGACTTGGCCATATACCCGAGGACCGTCAGAAGCGGGGTCTGGTGATGAGCGCTCCCATCAGTTCCAATATGGTGATCAAGGAGTACTATCGCGAGCCTTTCTCCAAACATGGTATTCTGCAGGAAGAGGTCATCAACAAGCATTCCCAGGACATATGTGACGCGTTCGATGTCCGTTCCGGTGAGGGAATCATCTCCCTGGCAGGGAAACTGTCGGGCGGAAACCAGCAGAAAGCCATTGTAGGGCGCGAAATGGCCTTGGCTCCCCAATTGCTCCTCGCGGTGCAGCCCACCCGGGGTCTGGATGTCGGGGCTATCGAATACATCCACAAACGGCTGGTGGAGCACCGGGACAAAGGTTTCGCGGTGTTGCTGGTCTCTTTTGAACTTGATGAGATTTTCAATCTTTCCGACCGGATCGCGGTTATGAACAGCGGAGAGCTGATCGATGTGGTGAAGACATCCCAGACCAACGAACAGGCGGTTGGGCTTATGATGGCCGGAGTGAAGGCCAAGGGGGCGGCGGTATGAAGAAAACCAAGATTAAAAGCAATGCTTTCCTTACCGCTATCTCGGCTGTGATCCTGGGGCTGGTGGCTGGCGGGGTGCTTATGGCCAGTATCGGCAGCAATCCTTTTGAGGGTTTCCTGTATCTGTTCAAGGGTGGTCTGATGAGTGTGGAACGTATTGGAAACACCATCGCGACGGCTATCACCCTGATGCTGGTGGGGCTTTCAGTGGCGTTCGCCTTTAAAACCGGATTGTTCAATATCGGTGCTGCCGGACAAATGCTCATCGGTGGACTGTGCGCGACCTTGGTAGCCCATTACGTGTATATTCCCCGACCTTTTTTCATTGTGGTGATCACTCTGGCGGGTTTCGCCGGAGGAGCTATCTGGGGGGTGATCCCTGGTTTGCTAAAGGCCCGCTTCAACGTACACGAGGTGGTGGCCACCATCATGATGAACTGGATTGCCTATTGGTCGCTCTATTATTACATACCTGCCTATCTGAAGGGTCCTTCCCTGGAGACGGAGTCCAAGTCCATCGCATTGGAGCAATCCTTGCGGGCGCCCTGGCTGACGGATCTGTTTGGCGGGGGCTATATCAATCTGGGGATTTTCATCGCCATCCTGGCAGTGCTTGTGATCAGGTTCATCCTGAATAAGACCACTCTGGGATTCGAACTGAAGGCGGTTGGTTCCAACCGGTTCTGTGCCGAGTACGCGGGGATCAAGGTGAATCGCAATGTGGTGATCTCCATGATGATCGCCGGCGGTCTGGCTGGTCTGGCCGGCATGACCTTCTATACGGGTTATTCCCGGAACATACAGATCGGGGTGATGCCTTCCATGGGGTTCGACGGTATCGCGGTGGCCCTGCTAGGGGCCAGCAATCCCATGGGGGTCTTTTTCTCAGCACTGTTCTTCGGCATATTGCAGTCAGGCAAGGGCTTCATGAACGCCATGACCGATGTTCCCCCCGAAATCGCGGATACGATCATCGCCACTATCATCTATTTCACGGCTACCAGTGTCCTGTTCAAGAAATTCTGGGATGGCGTCGCCAATAAGCTCCGTATTAAAAACGAAAAACTGGAAGCCCAGGCAAAGGAGGAGAACTGAGATGTCTACAAAAAACAACTCCTTTAGGGAAATGCTGCCGTCACAGGCGAAGAATCCCAAGAGCCTCCTCTGGTTTGTGCTCTATGGGGTGGCCAGTCTGGCGGTATTGGGTCTGGCTTCGTCCAGCCATCTGGTGAAGATGATTTTCCCCTATGCCATCGCCTATACGATTCCCATGCTGATGACCGCTTTGGGTGGGTTGTACAGTGAGCGCAGCGGTGTGACCAATCTGGGCTTGGAAGGTCTGATGCTGGTAGGCTATTTCGCCACGGCCATCACCATCAAAGCCATGGAACACATCTCCTATACCTGGGCACTCCCGATTGGTCTGCTGGTGGGGGTCGCCGCCGGTGCGGTGTTCTCGTTGCTGCATGCGTTCGCTTCGATCAACCTCAGGGCTGACCAGGTGATCAGCGGAACGGCCATCAACATGCTGGCTAGCGCGCTCACCGTCTATCTGGCCAGAACCATCGCCGGCAGTGGCAACGTGCGGATCATGATGGGCATTGTGCGCGACGATATTCCTTTACTGGCAAAAATCCCTATCGTGGGACCCTTGTTTTTCACCCAGAGCTATTGGAGCACGTGGTTGGCTCTGGTGGTGTGGGGACTTTCGTGGTTCCTGCTCTACAAAACCTCGTTTGGCTTGCGGTTGCGGGCGTGCGGTGAGCATCCCTCGGCAGTGGCTTCAGCCGGAGTGAATGTCCACAGGATGCGCTATTTCGGCGTGGTCATGTCGGGCGCGCTTTCCGCTCTGGGGGGTGGCATCATATTGATCACCTACTCGGGTGAGTTCAATGGATCGGTGGCTGGCTTGGGCTTTCTGTCCATCGCGGCCTTGATCTTTGGGCAATGGAAACCACTGGGGATTCTGGGAGCGACTTTCTTCTTCGGTATCGCCACCACCATCGCCAATGTGTCGCAGGTTATCCCTGAACTGGGGGTTATCCCTCCGGTGATTTTCAAGGTATTCCCTTATGTGGTGACCTTGTTCGCCCTGGTGGCTTTCTCCAAGCATTCAGCGGCGCCAAAGGCTTCCGGGGATCCTTTCTAGTGTAAGGAGCGGATATGGACAATGTGATGTGCCTGTTGCGTGAGGCTGCCGCGTATGTCAGTGGCGTGATTGGACCTGAGCCAGTGTCCATCGGTATGATTCTGGGATCTGGATTGGGGGATCTTGCCAATGAGGTGACGGATAAAGTGGTGGTGCCCTATAAGGACATTCCCCATTTTCCCGTCTCAACGGTTCCCGGCCATGCGGGCCGGCTGGTTGTCGGTTATCTGAATGGACGCCGGGTGATGGTGATGCAGGGCCGCTTCCATTTCTATGAAGGCTATGGCATGGACCGGGTGGTGTTTCCCGTGCAGATGATGCGGGTGCTGGGCATCCGGAACCTGTTGGTCACCAATGCGGCCGGTTGTGTGAACACCGCCTGGAAACCTGGGGATCTGATGATCATCAGCGACCATATCAAGCTGATTGCCGACAATCCGCTGCGGGGTGCCAATCCGGAGGAACTGGGAGAACGGTTCTTTGATATGGGCACTGCCTATCCGGAGGCTTTACGCCAGGTGGCGCGCGAGTGTGGCCACAAGCTGGGCATTGTTTTGCGCGAAGGGGTGTACCAGCTGTTTACCGGTCCCTCTTTTGAGACGCCGGCAGAAGTGCGCTTTGCCCGTAGCTGTGGCGCCGATGCAGTGGGCATGTCCACCGTCCCAGAGGTTATCGCCGCCCGGCATGCGGGTATGCGGGTTCTGGGTCTTTCCTGTCTGACCAATATGGCAGCGGGTATTCTGGACCAGAGCCTGAACCATGCCGAGGTGCTGGAGACCGGGGAACGGGTGAAAACCACCTTTTGCGCGTTGGTGAAAGAGATAGTCAAAGCATGGCCAGCCTGAATGCCACCCAGGTGATTTCCTTACTGGGTCTTGAGCCTTTGGGGATTGAAGGCGGCTACTACCGCCGTATCTACGAGAGTAGGGACACCTTTGATCCCTCGGTTCTGGGTGGCCAACGCTATCAACCCTGTCGCCGGCCGTTATCCAGTGTCATCTATTACCTGATGGTTCCCGAAAGTTTCTCCGCTCTCCATTGGCTCTCTGGCGATGAGGTGTGGAATTTCCTGCTGGGAGATCCGGTGGAGCAGCTGGTGTTGTTCCCCGATGGAAAAGGTGAGATACGGGTTATGGGCAGCCCCCTGGATGGATCCTGGTCCATGGTTTCAGTGGTCCAGGCCGGTTGCTGGCAAGGCACCCGTCTTAAGAGTTCCCCGGGAAGCTGTGGGTTCGCTTTGTGCAGCACGGTGATGAGTCCTGCCTATGATGCGGCTGATTTCAAGTTGGGTGATGGGAGTCTGGTGGACAAATATCCACGCTTCGCCCAGGAGATCCAGCGGTTCCTAGCGTGATAGCCGGAGGTCTGTATGGAAAAGTCTTTGCAGGGAAAAACCGCTTTGGTTACGGGCGCCTCGGGAAATCTGGGCCAGGCCATCTGTACCGCTTTGGCCCAGCAGGGCGCCCAGGTGGCACTGCTGTATGGGTCGGTGGACTCACAGTTGACCACCCAGGAGTTCGCCGCTGCCTTGCAGGAGCACTACTGGAACAAGGCTCTGGCGATCCATGGTGATGTGCGGAACGAAACGGGGATGTCGCTGGCCTTGGATACGGTGATTGAGGAGTTTGGGAAACTGGATGTCGTGGTGAACAACGCCGGAGTGTTCACGGTTGGGGATCAGGAACATCTTGCCGAGAGCGATTGGGATAGGGTGATGGATATCAATGTCAAAGGCCTCTGGCGGACGTGCCGGCTGGCCATTCCCCATCTGCGGCAATCCAAAGGCACGGTGGTGAATATCTGCAGTATCAACGCCTTCCATCCCGGTTTTGGGGGCACGGCCCATTACGATGCCTCCAAGGGAGCGGTTGTATCTTATACCCGCTCGTTGGCCAAGGAACTGGCGGAGTATGGTATCCGGGTGAACGGAGTGGCTCCTGGATTGCTGGAATCGCCTGTCCTGCGTAGCGGCAACCCCCAGCTGGTGGCCTCGTATGAACAGCGGGCGGCTCTGGGACGGCTGGTGCGTCCCGCTGAGATCGCTTCCATCGTGTGTTTCCTAGCCTCGGAGAATTCCTCGGCGATCACCGGCGAAGTGTTTGCGGCAGATTGCGGTTATGTTATGATGTGACCATGAAAATCCTGTGTGTTTCCGATATAGAGGACAACATTGTATACTCACCGAACATCTGTGAGCGATACGGATCGGTGGATTTGGTGATTTCCGCAGGTGATCTGCACCTGCACTATTATGAATACATTGTCTCCTGTCTGAACAAGCCGCTGTACTTTGTCTTTGGCAACCACCAGTTGCACGAGTTGGATATGTTCAAAGCCCGACGGGGCCCCTATGAGGATATTGACCACTATGGTTTTGATAAGAAGCAGCTCAACTGGGGAGTCGGCGGTGAGTTTGTGGATGGCAAGGTCATGCGGGACAAACCGACCGGTTTGCTGATAGCGGGTCTGGGTGGTTCGATGCGCTACAACCATGGGGAGCATCAGTTCACCGAATTCGAGATGTACCAGCGTATCTTCTGCATGGTGCCATCTTTGTGCTACAACCGGCTGCGCTATGGCCGATGGCTGGATATCCTTATCACCCATGCGCCTCCGTTTGGCATCCACGATGCGCCGGATCTGTGCCACACCGGGTTCAAGGCTTTTCTGTGGTTCATGCGCACGTTCAAACCCAGATTCCTGTTGCATGGGCATAAGCATTTGATAGATCTGAACGAACCAAGAATCACCCAGTACCATGCTACTGAAGTGATCAATGTCTATAGCAGTTTTGTTTTGGAAAGGAACCTATCCATATGAATACTTCCGATTACACCAGTAGGGATGATTTTTCACGGGCACGGTCCAAAGGTCGCATGCAGGAGCTGATGTCGACCTTGCAGTGGAAGAATTCAGAGCTGCTGTCATTCTACGAGGTGACCAAGCTCCTGAAGCCCCGCAATGAGACCTATGTGGGGATCAAACCGATTCCTGTGGACCATATCATCGGTAGCGAAGGGCGCTACCATGATTTCACCCTGGCTTTCTATCCTAAAAAAGAGATGTTGCGATCACGTTGGGAGAGTGTGGACACGGCCCATCACGAGTATGTCACGCTTCCTCCGATCAGTGTGTATAAGCTCAGCGATTGCTATTTTGTACGGGATGGCAATCACCGGGTCTCGGTGGCCCACATGCAGGGGGTGGAGTTCATCGATGCCGAGGTGGTGGAGTTGGATTCGCAGATCAAGCTCGAGCCGGGAATGACACCGCGTCAGCTGCGCAAGCGGGTGGTGGAGTACGAACGCGACCGGTTCCTGGATGAATACCATCTGGACCGGTTCATGGATATGAATCTGCTGAAGTTTACTGCGCCTGGCATGTATCCGGAAATCATCAACCACATTCTGGTGCATAAGTACTATATCAACCAGGATTCAAAGGATGAGATTCCTTTTGATGTGGCCGCGAAGTCCTGGTACGACAAGGTGTTCCTGCCCATTGTCACCGAGATCAAGCGGGAGGGGTTGCTGACATCCTATCCGGGAAAGAGCGAAGGGGATCTGTATCTGTGGATTGTACGCTACTGGGATGAGCTGAAAAGCAATACCGGCAAGCCAGTCAGCATTGCCAATGCTTCGCTGGATTATAAGAACCGTTTCGCCAAGGGCTGGTTCAAGCGGTGGATCAAGTGGCTAGGCGAGGTGCTTGCGCGCCATTGAGATATGAAAAAGGGTTTGCCCGGCGGCAAACCCTTTGGATGGCCACCGAGGGCCACTCATGTCAGGGTGGTGATGGTGAAGGTGAGGGTATCCGCATAGGTGCCGGCCGCATAGGTGCCGGCGGTAACGATGATCTGCATGTTCCGTTCGAGATCATAGACGCCATTGTCATCGACCATTGCCACGGGTGAGCCGCTGGTCACCGCGGTCTGGACGTTATCGCCATAATCCAATGTCATGGTGTACGGGATATGCCAGCCATAAGTGGCATAGTCGGTATGGTGAAGCTGCATGCTGTTGGTGGACGTCACGGTAAGTGATACCAGTTGGTTGCCCACATAGGTGTAGGGAATAGTCACCGCGGATCCAAACGAGGCGGGTTCTATGATATAGGTGGTTCCCGTGCCCCCGTTGACGGTGAGGGCGGATTGGGCCGCCACAGAGGTTTCAAGCAGCAGGGTTTTCGGAGTGTCCAGAGCGAAGGCCAGGGAAGTCGCTACCCACAGAATACCAATCATCAGGTACATTTTCTTCATATCGCAGACTCCATATAAAACCGGTCTGGGGCCGGTAGTTGGAAATAATGTGTTTTCTATTCAATGCGAATTTAAGATACAATAAGGCGTAGCTTATGTCAATAGTGTCGGTACAGATGCCTAACAATGTGTTGGTTAAAACATACAAATTGATATAATAAAATAATTAAACAAAGGACATGTGTTGGATATCCATATTGATGGTAATATATATGTACGTAGTATATGATGCGAAATTGCTTCGGCTGCCAGGAGGGTCGGCTGGCCAGCGGCACTTGGGAAGCAGTTTCTTGGTATTTAGTAAAGAATTCCGGGCTTTTTTTGCGGTATCCAGAGGATAGCATGCCGTGTTTTCACAATTGTCATGAAAACTTTCCAGTATCCTTTAATCCGAAAATATGTCATATTGTATATATAAGGAAGAAAGGGACCATATATGATTATGTCATTAAGCACAGAAACCAAGTCCACCCAGATCGCCACTAAGATTGAAGAGATGATCTTGAACAAGACCTATAAGGCTGGGGAGCCACTTCCTTCACAGCAGGAACTTGCCGATCAATTCAATGCCAGTTCGCGTTCTGTACGGGAAGCTTTCAAGCATCTCGAGGCCAAGGGACTGGTAAAGATCAGCCAGGGAAAACGTGCGATTGTCAAATCGAATAATCTGGACCAGTTTGTTGAATCGCTGTCACTCACCTTGATCAACAACCACACCTCCGATAAAAAGCTCCTTTTGGATCTTATGCAGGTGCGTACCACGGTTGAGGTTTCGGCCACCAGAGAGTTGTCCCGTAGCGGACAGCGCAACCTGCTGGTGCGGGCTCTGGACCATATCACATCCAAGATGGAGCAGTTGCTTCCCCAGTTGCAGTTGGCGGATGCCGATGCCATCACCCAATGGAACTCCTGTGACTTTGAATTCCACAAGACTTTGATCAATTCCAATGACAACGTGATTCTCACCGCCATCTACGAAAATCTGTCTCCGTTGCTGTATGCCAGTATGGACCAGATCACCAACACCTATGTTGAGCTGGAGAAAAGCACCCGCGAGCACCGCTATCTGGTAGAGGCGATCGAGAACGGCCAGACCGATCTGGCGGTTGCTCTGGCACTGGTCCACCTGACGGCTATCCGGGGGAAGCTGGAGAACAAAGTCAGCTGATTTCGTTGAAAAAAAAATTCCAAGGCATCTGAAAACCTCTTCAGGTGCTTTTTTTATAGAGATTTCGTGGAAATTTCAGGTGTTATCAATGTAATAAGTAGGCAAACCTCGTACAACAACTCATGACAGTAGACATTTCTAAAATCTGCCTATTGCGTCTTTTTTATTTTTATTGTATGATTCGTTTGAAATTAATACTGTTTACTTGTGACATGCCATAAAAGGTCTCTGTCATAAGTTAACTACATATGGCAGGAGGTCCAAAAATTGGACATCATGAATAGTGATTCCCGGCATCAAGTGCAGGGGAGAACAAAATCAGCTAGGATTGCCAACGCGCTGGAGGAAATGATCCTTTCCAAGCGTCTCAATGCTGGCGAATTGCTTCCCTCACAGCAGGAGCTGGCCGGGAAATTCGATGCGAGTTCCCGTTCCATCCGGGAGGCTTTCAAGCAGCTTGAAGCCAAGGGATTGGTATCGGTGAGCCAGGGGCGGCGGGCTTGCGTGAAGTCAAACAATCTTGATCAATTTGTGGAATCGCTTTCAAGTGCGATTATCCGCAGTGGATCGTCAAATACCAAACTGATGCTTGATATGGTTCAGGTGCGGACCTCGGTTGAGGTTTCCGCAGCCAGGGATTTCTCACGTAATCCGTATCGCAAGGAAGTATCGCTGGACCTACAGCAGATATCGCATGACATGTTGGATCTCATGCCGGCCATCCGGCAGAAGGATGCCAATTCCATCAAGAAGTTCCAGATGCTTGAATCGGATTTCCATAAGGTTCTGATCATGTCCAACGACAATATCATCCTGGATGCCATCTATGAGAACCTTTCCCCGCTGCTTGACCAGAGTCTGCTGTTCTCGGCTTCAACCAGCGATGAGTTTGAGAAGAAAGCCCGGGAATACCTGTATATCTGTGAAGCCCTGGGTGCGGGACAGACAGATTTGGCGGTAGCCCTGGTGCTGGTCAATCTGACCAATCTGAAGAAAAAGATCGAGCTCCATTCGGCCGAGAGAGGGATCCACACCGCGTTTGCCTGATCCCCCCTCTTTTGTACTGAACCTCCTGTACACCGTGGATATGCGGTGGATGTCAGGAGGTTTTTTTATATCCGTGCAGGAGATGATTGTGGTTTCCAAAAATTTGGGAACTATTTAGCAAAATATAACAGATTCTCGTAAAGAAGGATGTGAAGGCAGCATGGGAAAACGCCCCTCGCCGGATACAGGAAGTGCTCGAGCTCGGGCTGCAGCTCGCCAAGTCGTCGGTGAAGAAGTACCAGGCGATGGAGAATGCTGTCTGCTCAGATGGCCGTGCCCGTGGGATGTTCCAGTTCTATGGGGCTAACCGTACCGGAAGGTTTTCTGGCAGATTGATACAAATGCAGAATCTACCCCAGAACCATCTGGAGGATCTCGGCACTGCCCGGGCATTGGTGGGAAGCGGCGATCACGAGGCGGTGAAGCTGCTTTATGGTGATGTGCCCGATACGCTCTCCCAGCTCGTTCGCACCGCTTTCATCCCCCGAAAGGGATGCAGATTCATCGTATCGGACTTTTCTGCCATTGAGGCACGGAGCCATTTTTATATTTTCAAGACTTTGCTATAAAACCATGGATCAGACTGAATACAACCGTTTGTCCTCATACATCGCGTGGTCTGCCTGCTTCAGCAGCTGAGTGAAAGTTGGGTCATTCTCTGGGTTATAGTCTACCACACCACAGGCAAGAGACACTTCAAAGGGAAAATCACAATTCTTCAGTCTTTCTCGTAATTTCGTTATCATCGATTGAGCAGTGTCTATGGTTACATCCAATGCAACAACCACAAATTCATCACCACCGATTCTTCCGATGATATCAGAATCCCTGAAGGTCTCCCGCAGGACTTGAGCAACAGTGGCAAGCACTGAATCACCCATGTCGTGACCATACATATCGTTGATCTTCTTCATGCCATTCAAGTCCATGAACATAACAGTGAGCACCCCATCCGATCGTTTGACGTATCGCAATTCCTGCTCTGCAGCTATGGTGATCCCTCTTCGGTTGAATAATTTTGTCAGTGGATCTGTCACCGATAGTGTTCTCAACTGCTCTTCCGCCGCTTTCCGGTCCGTGATATCTCTAGCGAGGATCATCAGCAACGGTTTCCCGCCGTTGATCGCTCCCAACAATTTCGCAGAAACCTCGCCGAGAAATGTCGAGCCATCAGACCGTACCAAAGTCACCTCGGAATACAACCGTTCTCCTTTTTGAATGATGTCGATGAGCAATACCTCCATCGACTTTTGTTCGGAGGGGGCCACAAACGAACCGATCCACAGTCCCAGTACCGCTTCCTTTCGCCCGTAGTTGAAAAGTCTCAAGGCTTTCTCGTTGAAATCGAGTATCGCCCCTTCCAAGCTGGACAACACGATGGCATCCGGAGACAATTCAACTATCGATTGATAGAGACTCTCCGTTTCACGTAATTGGATCTCTGTTTTCCGGATCTCTGTGATATCGCGAACTACACCCCGGGAAAATCCAGGATGCCCGGACACACCAGGTCGTATTTCAATAAAGCCGGTAGAACCATCCTTTCGAATAATCCGTACGGTTATCAACGATGAAGGCACACTGGAATGCTGATAGGTCTGATACCTCTGTCTCATCACCTCTTTATATGAAGGTTCAAGAGACTCTATAAAGGATCTCCCAATGATCTCATCAGGTTTTTCATAGCCTAGGATTGCAGCCAAAGCCTTGTTCACATATGTAAAAATTCCATTCGGATCGGTAACGTACAGCCCGTCATTCAGGCTGTCTGCAAAAGATGAGAATTCCAAATATTCTTGTGTATTTTTATACTGCTCAGTTGAATTGGTTGGTGCGTCATCCATTAGCATCACTCCATCATATTTTCATCAGGTTATCCAAGTCCCTTAGGCCTCTGGATAGTTCACACATCGTAAGGTAAAAGCCGTTGGGTATCAACAGAAAAATGTGAAAATAGACACATTTTAATGACAGATTATAGATAGTCAGTGAATATCTATCCAAATAAGATGATCAGTCATCCCTTTTAAAACCTCAAAGGGTACGCTTTCCCGGTGGTAGGTAAGGAGGATATCTACGTCATGACGACACTCTACCCATCTACCAAGGAGGACGTGGCATGCGCAACCTGCCCATAGCCTTTGGCAACAGCTGCTATGCGAAGACGTGGACGAACAAGACCACCACGTTCGACGACCTCTGCGAGCGGCTGTCGAAAACCATACGCACGACCGAGTCCGTCGAGGAATATCCCAGGCTCCCCAAAACCGAGCGCGACCGGATCAAGGACAAGGGTGGTTTTGTGGGAGGCCAGCTCAGGGACAATCGCAGAAAACGGGAAACCGTCGCATGCCGGTGTTGTCACCTATGATGACAGGTTCGCCTATTCCCACCATGCCACCGATCCCGCCTCGGGCAGGCTGCTCAACGCATTCGACCTGGTACGGATCCACCTGTTCGGTAGCCTTGATGACGCCGAAGACACCACTTCAAACCACCAGCCATCGTTTGCAGAGATGACCAGGCTTGCACTTAGCGACGAGGCGGTGAAAGCCATCCTCAGCCAGGAGCGCATGGAGAAAGCAGGCAAGGATTTCACAGAGAAGGAGAACTGGCAGACAGCCCTCGAGCTCGATAAGAAAGGTACGGTGAAAGACACGCTGGACAATCTCGTCCTCATCATGCGGCACGACGAGGCTCTGGTGGGCATCACCTTCAACAGCCATCGCGACGGGATCGACAGTCGCGGCGAATTGCCCTGGGAGCAGATCAAGGCGGGCCACATGGACCTTAGCGACAATGCCCGGGAGGCGCTTGACGGTTAGGGGGGGCCTTCTGAGAACGGGATGGACGATTTAACGCTTGGTGCTAGCCAACCTCCCATAGTATATTGGATATATAGGTAGTCCGTTCTACCGTTTAAACGAGGGGGCCAGCCATGAATCGTTGTTCAATCATCGTCCATAGTGTGAACGGGAATTGCTACATCATCGCGACGTATCTGCAAGAACTGCTCTCCCAGCGAAACATCGATGCCCGGTTGTACCGGGTGGAGGATTCCGATCTGCATATCCTGGCGAACGAATCCGATGCGGTGAATGATTTCTACGAGGATATCCAGAATCTGCCGGTGGCCAGTGGTTCCATTCTACAGAAGAGCCAGATGGTGGTCCTGGGGTGTCCGACCACGTTTGGGAATGTGTCGGCGGAGATGAAGTCTTTTATGGATGCGACATTCTCCCTATCTGAGGACCGGAGTCTGGCGGGCAAGTATTTTGGCTGTTTCACCAGTTGTCCGCACAGTACCAGCGAGGGGGCGATGTGTCTGGACGCGCTGGTGCGCTATGCGCAGAATATGGGGATGGTGCATATCCCCTTTGGATTCCATGCCGACCAAGCCTCCGCCAACCAGCCGGTGAGTGGGATTGTGCATCTGGCGGGCAAGGAGGATACGATCAGGCCTTCGCAGCAGTTGGGCGATGTGCTGGTAATCTATGCCGATACCTTGGCGGCTTATCTGTCATAAGGGTTTCAAGGTACATACAACACCATGTGTGGTGGAAGGAGCCGGGCTGTGAAGTCCGGCTCCGCTTTGTCTGGGGCTGGTATACGTGGGAGAAAATGAACATACTTTTGTCATAAGAAAGAAGTTATGAGTGAAATAGCGGCTTTAGTTACAAAGCTAATGAGCGGTTATTTTGAGACATGTGTAGCACACATGTTGGAAAATGTCACAAGAATGGAGAAGTGATAAATAGTTAAAATGATATATTTAAACAGTATAAAAAATATAGAAAAAATTAAAAAAAAATTAATATAAAAATAATAAAATGTATTGACATAAGTTTTGAGTGGTTGTATTGTATGGACAAGCGAAGGGAAACCGGAGCAAAAAGTGAATAAGATTAAAAAGTTAACAATAAAGGGGTTTGAAATGAAAAAGAGTTTGATGGTTCTTCTGGTCTTGCTTATGGTTGGTTCGGTGATGTTTGCAGTGGTTACAGGTTCTCCTGCGACAGTGGTTGGACCAGGTACTCAAAGTACTCCTACCACTATGACAGTTTTAGCTAGTAACGCTTCAACAACTACTTTTAATCTTACACAGGCTGCTATAGGGTCTTCTAATAAGATTGACTTAGCGGTCGGTTCAAATTTCCGTAATGGTACTTCTGCTACTGTAGGTAGCTGGACAGTTGATAGTACTCATTCAGCAGGGCTTAAACTCGAATGGTATACAGACGGTGGTTTTACAGCTACAGTTGATAGTGCTGTTCGTACAGTTCCCTATAAATTAAGTGTTGCTGGTGAAGCGGCAGTGCCTGCTTCGGATCTCACTTCGTCAGCTAAAGGTACTTACGTTGGTTTTGTGAGAACAGTTGCGTCTGGTGCGTTCGATAGTTCTAATGCTGCAAATGCAAAAGATATAGTGATTTCTTCTGTTGATAGTACCACGATCTATGCTGCATCGGATGCTTACACCACTACAATTACTTTTGCGATTACTGCTAATTAATCAGCTATTTAAGTAGATTCTCCCGGTCTTTTGGCCGGGATTTTTTATATGACGGGCATGTCATCGTTCTTGGGTGGAATTCCCAAGGGACGTAGTTGCCGACGAACCTGATAGCGACTTGCACATTTCGTACCGTACGGTATGGGATTGAAGAAGCAATAGCAAAATCGTGGCCTGATGGACAGGAACCTGGTACGAAGCATACAGAGTGGACAAGTTGACATAAAGTAGCGAAGTCTAAAAGTTACATGGAGTCAGATTAATGGAGATCTACTTGATATTACCAAACATCTAGGATTCGTTCTTTGCGATGTCCCTTTAATGGGGACAAAGCAAACAGCAGGTTATGCTATTGATCATAGGCTGTAAACTTCTGCCATAAGATTATGGTTATTTTATTTTATTGATGGAAAATATCCAAAGAAATTTAAAGTAGTTCGATAGGTATATTTCTGTTGTCTTTATAGAAATGCAAAAATATATTTATACTATATAGAGTTGATAAATCGAAAGACTGACATATCAAATATCTGAGATGCTGTTCTATCTGTTGACACAAGTAAAGATCTTGGGTACTATTATGAATATATAAAATGTTTAATTTAATCAACTTTATGAAAAAGATATATATCCTAGTCCTACTGATGACAGCCATAGCATTCCCCTCTGCAGTGTTTTCCAGTACCAGTGCACCGATTTCTCTGGTTCTCAATGGCACCGTATCAAGCAGGAATCTGGTCGATATCACCCAGATTTTAGGTACTGCTCCAAATATTGAGAGCGCGATCCCCTTGGATTCTGGCGATGTGCTAGCGGGTGCCGAAGGCATTGGTGTCAAGGTGGGTACCTGGCGGGTGAATTCCAATACGGGATCGGCTCTTGACTTGATTGCTACTTATACACCCTTCAGTGCAAGCATCGGAGGCAGTAGCTATTCCATTCCATATGTTTTGAACAATGGCACAGACTTTGTCCTATCGGGCGAGGAATTTGCGGCTCTGGTGCGTTCAGAGGGCATTTACAGCCAGGTGGATAACAGTGGAGATATCTGGCTGAAACGCACAGATAATAATAGCTATCCACCCAGCACAGCCTACCTGGCCACGATAACCTTCAGCCTTTCTACCGAATAACCTTCCTTATCCTCATAATCCTATTAATCTCCTCAATATGCTAATTTCCTGGAATAGGAAGAATATTCTGATGTCACATATCATCCACCTTCAATGATTATGTAATGCTCCTCTTAAAAATCCTCTTTAAAGCTTATCAGTTGACATAAGAGATTGAAATTGGATCAGTTTTAAGGAGACTCCTATTATCGGAAATTTTTTAATATGCAATACAAGGCATTGAGGTGTCATAAGAAACAGAGGGTATATCCATAACTATCGCTGATATATTGGGTTTAAACGCTAGAAACTATAATATTTAGGAATTATTTCAAATTCAACTATCAATCTATTGACATAGGTTATAACTGGTGCTAGATATTACATACTGAATAAGAAAAATGAGGAGAAAAAATATGAGAAAGATTTCCATCGTTTTGATTACGCTTCTTCTGGTCGCCTCTGTTGGTTATACAGCGGCTGTGGGAAGTGATACACTGAGCTTTTATGGTTCAATTGGTTTGGGCACGGTTTCTTTTGGCGTAACAGAAAGTACCTCCAACCAACCGGGAACGCGTGTCGATTTGCTAAGCAATGACATGAAACCTGATTCAACTACTCCTGTGGAAATCGGGTCATGGTCGTATTCCGGTCAGAATCAGGTTGCGACAACCTATACTTTGACCTATACATTCGGTACTCTGGATGCGACTATCAGTGGGACCACCTATAGTATTGCCTATGAACTTAAGGAAGAAGGTGGCACAGATTACTTGGCCTCTGGTGATACTACTACTTTTTCTGTAGCAGCCGGAGCGCCTACCGACGGTAAGAAAATCTATGCACGTTTGACCAGTGCCGGTAGAACAGCGGCTTTAGCCGCTGCGGCCGGTAGCACCTATGTGGATAGTATTTCCGTTGCTTTGACCACTCCCTGATTGTTCTGTAGACACAAGTCCAAAGCACCCCCAGCCAGGGTGCTTTTTTAATGCCGGAGGGTTGGGCTTTTTGGTTCATTACTACATTTGGATACATTTTGATACATTGAAAATAAGTCTTTTCAACTCACCAAAAGCGTGCAATAATCAATCTTGTGGTTGCTCTCGTGCAGTGCGGAAGCTGTTCCGGGATGCATTGGACATAAGGTCGCTCCTTATGGTCTCAAGGAGGTGCCGCTCTCCCTTCGGGGATAGCGGTTTTTTTTGCCCTCAGAGATTCTGCTGTCTCAACTGCTCCAGAAGGGTACGCTTGTAGAAGAACTCATCCAAGGCCAGCGCTGCCGTCCCCATCATACCGGCACGGTCACCCAATGCGGTCCGCTCAACCTTGGTGATGGCGCTGATGCGTAGCGGGGCCCGCTGGGCGAACGAATGGGTGATCAAATCCATATAACGCTCGGGAAGGGCCGAAATCCCCCCACCGATAAGAATCCTATCAGGCCGCAAAATAGCCGCCGCCGAGATCAAAGCCGAAACCATCCCCTCGCAAGCCCGTTTCAACAAGGCATCGATACCCGCATCGCTATCGCTTTTGGCACACAGTTGCTTTACTGTAGTGTCGCTTTGCTGGGTGTGCGCCAGAGCTTGGTCCACCAAAGCCCAACCGGAAGCCACCGTCTCCAGGCACCCGATCGCTCCGCAACGGCACAAACCCGTTCTGGCAATAGGCAAGTGGCCAAACTGGCAGTCGTTGGACAGAATGCGGCCTCCCGAAACCCAGGCTGCGCCGATATGCTCCCCCCAATTGATATAGAACAGCGATTGGCTAGTATCGCCGTGCCCAAACCAGTGCTCGCCCAACACCATGGCCTTGACATTGTTCTCCACCAGCACCGGGAACGGTAAATGGCGCGAAAGGGCTACCGAAAGCGGCACATTCTCCCACTGCCAATCGGTAACACCCAGCACTGATCCCGTGGCCGGCTCCACCGTACCATTGATCGCCACCGCCATCCCCATGACCATGGCGGGATTCTTCATATGGGTAAGGATCTTGTTGGCCGAGCGGATGATGGTCGCACACATCTCCTCGGGCAAAGGCTTGCGGGCCGTGGGGAACCGTTCGAAACGCAGTGGCTCGCCCAACAGATTGGACAACGTGACACTGGTGTTCTTCATACCCACATCCACCGCGATAACCGCACGGACATCCTTTTCCAGGATGAGCCCGGTGGGACGGCGGCCGGCGGCCGTGGTGCGTTTACCGGTTTCACAAACCAACCCATCAGCAATCAGGCCATCGACAATCTCCGAAGTGGACACCTTGTTCAATCCCAGAAGCCTGGCGACATCGGCACGCGAACTATCCTCCGATTGCGCCACCAGATTGAGAACCCTGAGCCGGTTGATGATTCGGGCGGACGAAGGTTGTGAGAACTGCATACACCACAGCATAGAACAAGATGCGGGATTTGTTAAGCCGATAGCGGTTCACCGATTGCCGACAAGCTGAAAATTCACTATGTTATCTCTGATAACAATCACATGTTCTGGAGGATTTTTTCATGGAACAAAAGAAATTCAAGACAGAGGTGTCTGAATTACTGCACCTCATCATCCATTCACTGTACTCCAACAAGGAGATTTTTCTCAGAGAGCTTATCTCCAACGCATCCGATGCACTGGACAAGCTTAAATACCGCACCCTGACCGACCCCAGTCTGAAGGATCTCGCCTTCACCCCCCGCATCGACATGTCCTTCACCGATGGTGATGTAAAAACCCTGGTGATCAGCGACAATGGCGTCGGCATGAGCCACGACGATCTCGCGGATGATCTTGGCACCATCGCCCGCTCGGGTACCAAGAACTTCCTCAATACCCTGACCGAGGAGCAAAAGAAGGATTCCAACCTTATCGGACAGTTCGGCGTGGGCTTCTATTCCAGCTTCATGGTAGCCGAACACGTGGAAGTGGTCAGCCGCAAGGCCGGTGCCACCGAAGCCTGGAAATGGTCCAGCACCGGAAAAGGAACCTTCACCTTGGAAGAAGCCACTCGGGAAACCCAGGGAACCACGGTTACCCTGTATCTGAACGAGGAAGGCAACGAATACGCCAGCCGGTGGACCCTGGAGCGCCTGGTCAAGCAGTACTCCGACCATATCGCCTTCCCCATCTTCCTGGCCTATGACCAGGATAGTTACGATGACAAGGGCAAAAAGACCGGTAGCGAACACAAAGTTGAGCAGATCAACAGCGCCGCCGCCCTGTGGCGCAAGAGCAAGAGCGAACTCACCGCCGAAAACTATAACGAATTCTACAAGAACACCACCTACGACACCGAGGACCCCCTGTACTATATCCACACCCAGGCCGAAGGGGTGAACAACTACACCACGCTGTTCTATTTCCCCTCCAAGGCGCCTTTCGACCTCTATCAGGCCGACTACAAACCCGGCGTGAAACTCTACGTGAAGCGGGTATACATCACCGATGACGAAAAAGAACTCCTGCCCACCTATCTCAGATTCCTCCGCGGGGTCATTGATAGCGAAGACCTACCGTTGAATGTGAGCCGCGAGATCCTGCAGCAGAATCGCATCATGAGCAACATCCGCACCGCTTCGGTGAAAAAGGTGCTCAGCGAACTCAAAAAGCTTTCCGAACAGAATATCGAGCTGTATACCAAGATCATCACCCAGTTCAACCGGCCGCTCAAAGAAGGCCTGTACGGCGATTACGCCAACCGCGAGGCTTTGCTGGAACTGGTGCGTTTCAAGTCCTCGGCCGTCGAAGGCTTCACCAGCCTGGCCGCCTACAAGGAACGCATGAAAGAGGACCAGAAGACCATCTACTACCTGGCAGGTGGCAATGAGGACACCATCCGGCGCTCCCCGCTATTGGAAAGCTACAAGAAGAAAGATATTGAAGTCCTGTTGATGACCGACGATATCGACGATATCGTGGTGCCCTCCATCGGGACCTTCAAAGAGTTGCCCCTGAAAGCCATCAACAAGTCGGGCGCGGTGGATGATCTGGACAAGGATGCCAACCAGAAGAAAACCGAGGAAGGCAAATCCCTGCTCGAGAAGATCAAGAAGGCCCTTGGGGATCGCGTGAAGGATGTGGTGGCCTCCACCCGGCTGGTGGATGCTCCGGCCGTGGTGGTGGTGGATGACAATGATCCTTCCGTGCAGATGCAGCAGATTCTGAAACAGATGGGTCAGAACGATTATCCCGAGACCAAGCCGATTCTCGAAGTGAACATGGAAAGCCCTATCGTGAAGAAGATCGATGATTCCGAGGATGAGTCCTTTATCACCGACCTGTCGCAGGTACTGCTCGATCAGGCTCTGCTCAACGAAGGCGTCATGCTGAAGAATCCCGCTGATTTTGTCAAACGGCTGAATACCCTGCTGGCCCGCTGACCGGTAGGCTTCTGTAGGTAAAGAAGGCGGAACGGCGATACGTTCCGCCTTCGGTTTGTCTAGGGACTTGTGGGCGGGATCCCATAGGCGGTCGGTTGAAATATGGACCATCTGGTCTTATAGTGGAGTCAGTGGAAAAGGAGGATGCATATGGAAGAAACCGTTGTGGCGGCAACCACGCAAAATCAGAACCTGTGGGCACAATTGATCGCCTCGTGGCAGAACTGGCTCAACCAGAGTGCCTTGGACATGCTGCTCAGCCTGGTCTGGATACTGGCGGTGATGCTGGCGGGGAAGATCCTCCTAATACTGCTGCGTCGGGTGCTGCGGCATGTGTTCAATAAAAGCCGGAAAATCAACGATCTGATGGCCAGTTTCCTGTTGAAAGTGGTATCGGCTATCGGATGGATCGTGGTGGCGATGATTGTTTTGGACAAGGTGGGGGTGAATCTCGCACCGATCATCGCTGGATTGGGAGTAACCGGTTTTATCCTGGGCTTCGCCTTCCAGGAATCCATCGGAAACCTTTTGTCGGGCGTGATGATTGTGTTGAACGCTCCCTTCCGCATCGGCGATTACGTGGATGTGGGGACCCTGAGCGGCACAGTAAAGGAAATGGACATGATGTGTGTCACCCTGGCCACTGCCGACAACAAGCGGGTGACTGTGGCCAACAAACTGGTATGGGGCAATGCCATTGTGAATTATTCCTTTACGGAAAACCGGCGGGTGGAGATGGGTGTCTCGGTGGCCTATGGTTCAGACATCGCGAAAGTCAAACAGCTTGTCCAAACCCTGCTGGAGTCCTATCCCGAAGTCCTGGTGGATCCTTCCCCGGTGGTTGAGGTAAACAAGCTGAACAGCCACTCGGTCGATCTAGTGGTGAGGCCCTGGACCAAACCCGCCGATTACTGGACAGTGTATTTCCGCTTCCAGCAGGAGATTCTGGGGGTGCTCGACTTAGCGGGTATTGAGATTCCTTTTCCCAAAATGGATATCAATTGCATGGTTCCTGGGAATGTTGGAGAAAAACTCCCCGGTTAGGGGGGGCGGGGGTTTTAGCTTTCTGATGCTGGTTCCGGTGCCGGTTTGGCAGGCGGAAGACGGTCCAGCCCGATGAGGAATAGCTCAAAGGAGTCGGACCGGCAGGCCTTTGGCTTGAATGGTTTGGCCTTGGCGAAAAGGGTGCGCATCTGTTTGAGGATCTCCGCCTCGCCACCTCCCTGGTAGATCTTGATGACCAGATTGCCATGGGGTTTCAGGTGTTCGGCTGCCAGGCGGACCACGTTTTCGGCTAGCCACTCGCTGCGTGAAGTATCCACGGAACGGTTGCCGGTGGTCATAGGGGCGGCATCGCTGATGATGGCATCGAAAGGCCCATGCGAGACCAGTTTCTGGCGGATAGCCGGACTGAAGGCATCCCCGACATAGCTGATGACTGTGGGAGGGACCGGGTTCAGCGAGAGCGGATTGAGATCCACCGATATGATGGTCCCTTTGCCCTTGAGCAGCTCGCGGTGGGTGTACAATGTCCAGCTGCCTGGGGCGGCACCCACATCCAGAACGGTATCGTTCTGTCTGATAATCGAGAAATTCTTCTGGATCTCCTCCAGTTTATAGACCGATCGGGCGGGGTAGCCCTCTTTGTGGGCCCGCTGGGTGTATGAGTCGGCTGTATCGCGTCTGCTGTTTGCCATGGGGAGACTATACCATAACGTGTGGGTGATTGATAAGGGTGGCTTCAGGGCAAAAAGAAGGTGGCCAGCGGAGGGTATTGGGGTGGGGAGAGAAGTTCCGCTGACCACCTAAGGAAATCACACTAAAGGAGGTATGAAAAAAACTGTTGCTCTGTGCCTATTATGATGCACATACCATGCCAACATCTTTTTTCTACCTAAGAAAACGGAAAAACTGTTAAAATACCCTAATAACAGGCCTGGAAACGGTATTGGGAAGCTTCCATGGTTTCCAAAGCGGCATTGCTTGAAGGACTCTGGCTTATATATCGGTGTGAATAAATGTAACAACAGCGGTTTCTTGAGCAGGAATTGCACAAGAAAACCGAATCGCGTAATCCACCGGTGGGGCGTTGACGATAAGGCCCAACCCCATTACCTTTCATAGTATGAAAGACTCCTTGCTGAACCGGAAATTCCGTTATACCTATGCGAATGTCACTCTGAAACTGATCATAGCCAATGTGTTGGTGTATATGCTCATGATGGTTGTTCCCAAAGCCTATGGCGTGCTGGCCCTGGTTCCAGGGTATGTACTGTACAAATACTGGTACTGGCAATTTTTCACCTATATGTTCGTGCATGCCAATTTCACCCACATCTTGTTCAATATGCTGGGGCTGCTCATGTTCGGCACCGCAGTGGAGCGGCGCATCGGGAGCAAGGAGTTCCTGTGCTTCTACCTGCTTACCGGCACCTTGTCCGGAGTGTTCTCCTATGTCTCGTATCTGATAGCGGGAACCAATGTGGTTCTGGTGGGTGCTTCAGGGGCCATCTATGCCGTGTTGCTGGCCTTTGCGGTGTTGTATCCCTCTGCCAGGATACTGGTGTTCGGCATCATCCCGGTGCAAGCCCCATTGCTCATCGGCATCTACACGGTGATGGAACTGTACAACCAGATATCCGGGACCTCGGGCGGAGTAGCCCATCTTACCCATCTGGCCGGCTTTGGATTCGCCTATCTCTATTTCATTTTCAGACTGCGGATCAATCCGCTGGATGAATGGCGGCGTAACCGGAGACATTAACACCAATAAAACCCACAATCACCCTCAGTCGGTCAGTCCATACTCCTGGCGGATTTCCGCATAGCCTTTTTTGATCACATCGAAAATGATGCGGATGCGCTCATTGTGGTGGATGAACGAGGATTTCATGGCATTCAGGGTGATCTTTTCCAGATCGCGTAGGGTCAGGCCATACTGTTCCACGGCGATTTCCATCTCCTTGGAGACACTGGTATCGCTCATCAGGCGATTGTCGGAGCAAAGGAACACCCGGTAGTTGTTGCGGTAGAAGGTGATAAAGGGATGGCTGGTGAAATCGGTAGCCGCTCCGGTGCCCACGTTGCTGCTCAGGCACATCTCGATGGGAATACGGCGGTCCAGGATGAACTGGGCCAGTGAACCTAATTTCTCAATTTTGGTTCCCGATATGGACATGTCCTCTATCAAACGGGTGCCATGGCCGATACGGTGGGCCCCACACACCTGGATGGCCTGCCAGATGGATTCAAGGCCAAAACCTTCACCTGCATGGATGGTGATGTTGAAATTCTGGTTGCGGATATATTGGAAAGCCTCCAGATGTTTTTTGGGCGGAAAGCCTTTTTCATCACCGGCCAGATCAAAACCCACCACCCCGCGGGTACGGTAGGCCACCGCCAGTTTGGCGATCTCCAAAGACAAGACCGGGTCCTGGTTGCGCAAGGCGCATAGGATCAGCCCATAGACCATACCGGTTTTCCGGCGGCCCTGCTCAAGCCCTTCCAACACAGCGGCCACCACTTCGTCCATGGTCAGGTTGTTCTTCTGGTGCAACACGGGGGCGAAACGGATCTCGGCATAGACCACATGCTCGCTGGCAAGGTCCTCAACTGCCTCAAAAGCCACCCGTCTGAGGGCTTCGGGAGTCTGCATGACCGCCGTGGTGATATCGAACGTCCGCAGATACAATGGCAGGCTTTTCTGCTTGCATCCGCTGGTGAACCACTCGGCCAGTTCCTGGGAGTCGTGGCTGGGGAGGTCGACGCCATAGGTGTCGGCAAGTTCGATGATGGTGGAAGGTCTCAGTCCTCCATCAAGATGGTCGTGCAATTCCACTTTCGGAATACGATGGATGAGTTCCTTGGTTATCATGAGCCAATAATACAATGGTATATGGCCGCTGGGCAACAAAATTTCCCAAACGCCAGTCGATTCTCTTGCCTATCGGTCATATTTTGAGGATACTTTTACATGTATGATACTGCTGGAAAGGAGGAATATCTTCATGGATAAGGAAAAACTTCAGGAGAAACTGTTGGCTGCCGCCGATAGCGCGAAAAATCCCGCTGAAATCGTCGCATTGCTGAAGAAGGGTGCCGATATCCATTGCAAGGATACCTTCGGACTGACTCCGGTGATGCGGGCCGCCCTGTTCAATTCCTATGCCAAGGTGATTGCCTCACTGGTGGAGGCGGGGGCCGATGTGTTCGAACGCGAGCCCCAGTACAAATCGACCGCGCTGCAGCTGGCGGCGAACCACAACACCAATCCCCAGGTTATCGAGGTTCTGGTGGAGGCGGGTTCGGATGTCAATGATGTGAACTATCTGGGAGAGACGGCGCTGATCATGGCGGTGAACAGCGGAAATGTGACCAAGGTGATCTCAGCCCTGGTCAAAGCCGGCAGCGACGTGAATGCCCGGGATTATCAGGACCGGTCGGCGTTGGATTATGCACGGATGGCCAAACGTAGCTATGTGGCCAAGCTTCTGAAGGCAGCCGGGGCGCAATAGTCCAGGATACAATGAGCGTTACTCTTGAGGCAGATTGTGTTGTCTCAAGAATGAAAGCTTGTCCCAGTAGCCCCTTTGAAAGATGATCCGATCATTGACTATCTGGAAAAAACCACACCCACGCAGCCCTAGGGGATCTTTCCATTCCATAATTGCCCACTGGCCATCCTCAAACATATTCTCCACAATGCATGTCATTTCCGCATCGGAAAACTCTTGCTCGAACATTTTTCGGATGGCCGGTTTCCCAACAACGGGCTCATTTGCTACCTGGTGGTTTGTTGCATTGTCATCATATAATGCGACAAGAGTTTCAACGTCCGCATTATTGAAGGCCTCGACCCATTTCCAGAGTACTTCTTTTGGATTCATGCACGTTACCTCCTTGGCTATAATGAGGAGTTGTTTATTGTAGCCCACCTTTAGGAACAGATGTTCCTAAAGGCTCTTATGGACCATGGCGTCAGTGAGTTTCTTCTGCAATGAAGCTACCAGATCCTTGACCTCGTGGGTCAGGTCGGCCAGATCAAAGGAAAGGGTTTCCTCCAGATTGGACCGGAGCTTCACCTCGATTTTTCCCTCTTTCAGCGAGCGGTTCCCCACGGTGATGCGCACGGGCAGTCCGATAAGATCGGCATCGGCGAATTTAACGCCAGCCGTTTCCTTGCGGTCATCATAGAGCACCTCGATCCCCGCTTCCTGCAGTTGGTTGTAGATACTGTCGCCTACCTCGGGGTCTTTCACCAGAGAGACCAGATGGACTTGATAGGGCGCCGTGGAGATCGGCAGATGCAACCCTAGATTGTCATTGTATTCCTCGGCCAGGCAGGCCAGCAGGCGTCCCACACCGATGCCATAGGAACCCATGATCACCGGTTTGCGCACACCGTCCTCATCCTGGAAGAAACAACCCATGGATTCGGAATAGCGGGTACCCAGCTGGAAAATGTTGCCAACCTCGACTCCCTTGCTCTGATTGAGCGGGGCGCCGCATTCGGGGCACAGATATCCAGAGGCCGCCGAAGCGATATCGGCCACCAGTCCAGTGTAGTCGCGGCCAAAGTTGGTGTTCAGCAGGTGGTAGCCTTCTTTGTTGGCTCCGGCCACCAGATTGTTGGATTCAGCCACAGAATCATCGACAATCACCAAGACTTCGTTGGCGGCCCCGATAGGTGAACCAAAACCTGGCTCCATACCAGCGGCTTTGATCTCTTCGATATGGGCAGGCCGTAGACCATTGGCTTTGGCGGCATTCTGCAGTTTGTTTTCTTCGATATCCAGATCACCCCGCACAAGACCGACAATCAGGCGTTCCTTTTCCTCACCGGTTTCTGCGTTCACAAAAGTACCGACCATGAACAAGGCTTTGGCGGTACGGGTGGCTGGGATGGAGAGGAAGGCGGTCAGTTCATCGATCGTCTTGCAATTGGGAGTAAAGACTTCCTGCTTTGGAAGAGGATCTTCTTTGGTATAGGTTTTCTGGAACTTGGCTACCTGGCGGTTGGCGGTGTAGCCGCAGGTGGGACAGGTGATGATGGTGTCCTCGCCGATGGGGGAGAGGTACATGTATTCATGGGCGACTTTGCCACCCATCATGCCTGAGTCGGAACCGACGGCGATGGCGAGAAGCCCGCAACGGGAAAAGATCCGGAAATAGGCGCTGTAATGGCTGTTGTAGATCTTTTCCAGTCCAGCTTGGTCGCGGTCAAAACTGTAACTGTCTTTCATGGTGAATTCACGCACGCGGATGAGACCGGCGCGTGGACGGGGATCGTCACGCCATTTGGTCTGCAACTGATAGACCAACTGGGGAAGGCGCTTGTAGGAGTCAATCTGGGTGCGTCCCAGATCGGTGACGCATTCCTCATGGGTCATGGCCAGCACCATATCACGGCCAACGCGGTCCTGGAAACGTCCCATCTCCTTGTCGATGCTGTAGTAGCGTCCGGTTTCCTTCCAGATGTCGGCGGGGTTCACCACCGGCATGAGAATCTCCTGGCCTCCGATAGCGTCCATTTCCTCACGGATGATGTGTTCAATCTTGCGGATGGAGCGCAGTCCCAGGGGCAACAGTGAGAATATTCCGGCTCCCAACTGCTGGATGAACCCAGCGCGGAGCAGGTACTCATATCCCTTGCAATCCGCCGCGGTGGGCGCTTCACGAAGGGTCCGGGAAAAAACTTGAGACATTTTCATACAGATCTCTCCTCGAGGAAATGGCTGATATCCATGGATGTCCGGTTATTGCCACAGGCGTCCACAGGAACAGGCGTGCAATCAGGCGCATTGTACCAGAATGGCGGTTACTGCTCAAGTCCGAAATGGCTTTGAGCTTGATCGAACCGGGTCAAGACGGGCGGTCAATCGACGATTAAAAAGCCTGTGTAGGGTAATGCCATAAGCTGTCTTTTTTCTATAATTCTGTTAAAAACAGCCCTGAAAAGTATGTTTTTTCTTTATTTTTATATGAAACGGATATAGAGTGTAACGGACGTGGCGTCGGGAGGCTTTGAGTGCAAGATTCACCCTATAAAAAGGAGCGGCAGGCTGTAGCCGATTGTATGGCACGGCTATACCAAACCCGGCTTACCACCACCAGCGGGGGGAACATCAGTCTGCGTTTACCGGATGGATGTTTCTGCATCACCCCTTCGCGATTGGACAAAGGTAAACTCACCGCGGATCTGATCGCCATAGTGGACGCTGAGGGCAACAACCTGACTCCCGGTTTGCCTTTGAGTATTGAAAGCGAGATGCACCGCAGAATCCTGCTCAACCGGCCTGACATTTCGGTGGTGGTGCATGCCCATCCATGTTTCGCCACAACTTTCACCGCGATGAAGAGCCACACTATCAACACGCGCCTCACCGCGGAGGCTTTTTTCCTATTGGGAGAACCGGCGTTTGCTCCCTATCACCGTATGGGCAGTGTGGCTTTAGCCGATACCGTGGTGGCTTCTTTAGGCCAGAAAGCGGTGGTCCTGTTGGAGAATCACGGGGTGCTGACGGTCGGAAAGACCTTGCTGGAGGCTTTTGACCTGATCGAAGTGCTGGAACAGGCGGCCAAGATGACGGTTATCACCGATCTGATGGGAAATGCCGGGTATGTTGTCCAGGCGCTTGATGAGAGCCAGTGCAATGAGCTGATCGATATGAAATCCATGGGAAAGCCATAGTTCCATATTTGATGCATATAGTAAAATTCCAGGGGGATGGTAATGCTGAAAAGGATAATTTTCGCATTCTTGTTGTGTTGTGTGCTGACCGGGCCTTTGTTGGCTTTCGATCTGGTTTCCCTTACCAAAGATACCCGGACGGCGCCTTCGTATGGATTGTTGGATAATTTTATACAGATCACCACGGTTCCCAACCAACCGTTGTACCGTGAAGCCTTGGCTGATCCCTATGCGATGTCTAGTAGCATGAGCATGATCACCATGCAGGATGAGGCTAGCATTCCCACCTACATACTGGTGGCCGACGAGGGTGAATACCAGAAAAAATACTTCCGCGATGCTGATGCGAACAAGAATTCCTATCTGCGGATGAAAACAGCGGTCAATCTGAGCTTGATGCGGGTATCTTTCATGCATCTGGGATTCTTGCCTTCGGTTCAGGTGGAGCTTTCTCTCCAGGGTGGCATGGCCACGGTGTTCAATAATTTTGGAGCCAGCGATACGCCGGGATTCGACGGTATGTATTTTGTGGGAGCCAATGCCCGGATCGGCAAGGTTCTAGCCTTGCGTTTCGGATTACACCACTTCTCGGGTCACTATGGCGACGAGATCCTGGATAGGCTTTGGGCTTACAATCCCGGTCTGGATCCAAATAGTATAAATCGTATGGTCGAGTACACCCGGGACAATAGCTGGCTGGGTGGTGTGTCGATTGAGCCCACCTCATGGTTCCGGCTCTATTTCGAAGCTGAGCTTCCCCAAAAGGGTGCTTGGATCCGTCCGGCGATCCATGTGCCCGAATCCACCGTCAATCCGGATGATGAAACCCAAAATCAGCGTGACCATATAGCGGACCAGGAGGGTATCGATGCCGGTACCGTGTCCGAGTCGTATAAAGCCTGGCGGTTGCAGGGTGGAATGGAGTTCCGCTTGCCTATCCCCACGCTGGGCAGCCTGTTCGTGGCCGCCGATGTGCAGTTCCATCAGGATGGGCAGACCAAGCACCAGATCGGAGCGTATTCAGAGGACAATCCTTGGGAAAACGAATACACAGTGGGCGGTGGACTTGAGTTGAACCAGCAGTTCCTGGGGAGAAACATCCGCCTTGAAGCCTACTACCATTCGGGACGCTTTCCCTTGTTGAATTTCTTTTACCAGCGTTCCAATTATGTCACGATTGGGATTGGGATCAACGGGTAGCGGGAGTCTGGTATGAAAAAAAAGCTTCTTGTCCTCGGGATGCTTCTGATGGGGGTGATGGCTTCTCTTCAGGCCAAGATATTCGACCCAGAGGAATTCTCGTTCAATTTCTTCAACGATGAACTGAAATTCCAATTGTTGACTGATGAGCCTTTGCATCAGGTCTATGCCGCCGATCTGTGGTCCGCTTCCAGCCGCTTCCAGAGCATCCAGGTGGATGGCTATGGTCCCAGCGCAATCAGAGCCAGTGTGAAGCGGGATCCCGAAGCCACGGTAGATGATTATCCCAACGCCACCGAGGAAACCCTGACCTATGACTATGTCTATCAGGATATCTATTTCCAGGAAGCCAACAGCGACAGCCTATACTATCTGATGAAAATCGGGATCAACGCGGGATTGCTGCGCACCACCTGGGCGGGCAATTCCTGGATCCCACCCATTTCGGCGGAACTGAGTCTGCAAGGAGCCTTGAATCTGGTGTTCAACGCCACCGGGGGTACCGACATGTTGGGATCGGATGGTATCTACTTTGTCGGGGGGAATATGTCCATTGGGGATGCCATCACCCTGCGGGCGGGCATACACCATTTCTCAGGCCATTACGGCGATGAGATACTGGAAAGACTGTATACCTACGCCGACAATTATGCGTTATTCGAGCCCGGTACCACCGGCACTGTGGACCATGTGAAACGGGTATTGAACTATGTCCGTCAGGATACGTTTATCCTGGGATTGTCGTACCGTCCCTTTTCTTGGTTGCGGCTGTATGCCGAAGCCGATATCCCTCCTAAAAGCCTGCTGACCATCCGGCCCTGGGTGCATGTGCCCGAGGGTACCGAGGACAAGGAAGATGGAGCCGATATGGTGGATAAGATCGGTGGTCAGGAAGGCAACTCGGGGGGTCGCCATACGGGCGATACCTATGATTCCAGCTATCGCGCCCTCCGCTTGGAGACAGGAATGGAATTGCGCTTCCCGGTGCCCTATGTGGGGGATCTGATCATTGCATGTGATGTGCAGTTCCATCAGGATGGCCAGACCAAGCATCAGGTGGGCGCCTATTCATCCGACAATCCCTGGGATATCGAATACAATATCCTGGTGGGGCAGACCCTGGGACGTTCGGTGAGCGGCATTGAATTCTCGCTGGAATACACGTACCACAGTGGACGCTTCCCCTTGACCAACTTTTTCTACTATACCTGCGAATACCACTCAATCGGTATAGGCATGAAATTCTAGGCTTTCAACCTCAACCCGATAGATTCAGTACATGTAACCCGATAGATTTAACAAAACCCTAGGCAACCATTTTGGGATGACAAGTCCCCTATAACCGGGTACAGTGGAACCCATGGAATACCAGTTGGAGACAATCCCCGTGTGGGATGGCGTGCACAGTGGTGGTGAATGCCTGTTGTGTGAATTGATGAAACGTGCTGAAGCCCACGCTGTTTCCTACTATTTGGGAAGCTCGGTTATGCAGAGCGAAACACGGGTCCAGGTGAATAGCAAGGGCTTTTGTCCCTTCCATTGGTCAAGACTGATCAAAGCGGGCAAGCCCCAGGCCCTGGCCATCATCAGCCACACCTATCTGCAGACTACCCGGGAAAAACTGGAGAAATCCATCGCTACTCTGGAAACTGCCAAAGCCGGGCGGAAAACCCGCACCACCATTGACCATATCATCCATACCGTGGAGGAACGGGAGGCGGGGTGTCTGATCTGCGACCAGATGGCCACCTCCCTGAAGCGCTATGCGTTTACCGTGGTGCAGCTTTGGAAACAGGACCCTGAATTCCGCACGGAGTTTGGACACAGCAAAGGGGTGTGTCTGCCCCATATGGTGGAGCTGCTAAGGATTTCCGGTGAAGTTCTGGATGCCGCCCGCCATAAGGAGTTCAGTGGGTTACTCACCGCGTTGGTTGACCGTAACCTGGAACGCTTGGAGCAGGAAGTCCTGTGGACCACCCAGAAGTACAAGGCGGAGAATCAGGATGCCAGTTGGAATGGCTGCGAGGATGCCCATAAACGGGTGGTACGCAAGCTGATTGGTGAAGGACGCATCATCACCTGAGATTTTTGATACCCAATCTCAGCTGGCTTTTGTCATTGGACAATTCACATACCTCACGTTGCTTGAGCAGGTAGCAATGCGCATCGGTTTTGTTGAAATGGTAGTAGTCGATACGGCTTTCATCGGCCCGATAGATCAGCAGGTAGTCCTTCTGGGGCAAAAGGGCGATGGCCAGGGTGAGGTCGCACAGCGCTTTGTTCTTGAGGTGGTGCAGAGCACCCAGTTCTTCCTCGGATAGATAGCCTTCGCGCCATACAATCGCCATGCGGCGTTCAGGTTCAGCCTCGTTGCGGTTATGCAACAGGATATCGGGAACCAGCCGGGAAATCCCTCCCCCAATGGATGCGTAGAGATCGAAAAAATACTTTTGGTTCTGGCCGTTCTGCCCATTGGAGAATACGAGGTGTTCCAGATGCTGTGACAAACGATGGCAAATAGCGATACGCCCGCGTTTCCAGGTGAACAGCTGTGCGTCCTGCTCCACAAGAAGGGCAAGCGCGGAGATACAGGCTTCAAATAGCCGGATCATGCCATAGCGTTCATTTTCCAACGGTTTCATCCTGTGTATTGTACCATAACCGGACTGTATTGCAACCCAGGTCTTGGAATTTATCGGAAAGTTCCGCTTTCCACTAGGCGAAGGCAATATCCCAGGTCATGGTGGCGACATGGTTAAGGGTATTGAAAATGGAGCAATACCGGGTGGCGGTTTCAAACGCCTTGGTGAATTTCTCCTGATCCTCCACCCCCTTGGCGGTGACCTGGATATGGCAGGTCTGCAAGGTGGCGACTTTCTCATCGCGTTTCTCACCATTGATATGCATATCCATGCCCTCATAACCGACTTTCATTTTCTCGGCCAGGGATTCAAAGGTCCTGAACAGGCAGAAGGAAAGTGCTCCCAACAAGAGTTCATAGGGAGCAAAAGTCCCCGCTTCATTGCCCAAAGCGGCCATGGCACCGGAATCCGACACCAAGCGGCCACTATCTGTTTTGAAATGCGATACAATATGGATTTTCTGTCCCATGGGAGGCCTCCCTGCGGTATGTCCCTAACATATATAATCCTAGCGGGAAAGTAAACCCTGGACAGCCGACTGCCCCGCCACATAAGCGGTCGACCAGGCTGCCTGGAGATTGTAGCCACCTGTGTCGCCATCGATATCGAGCACCTCACCGGCGAAATACAAACCTTGGACCAGGTGCGATTCCATGGTCTGGGAGGCAACCTCGGTCAGGCTGACCCCTCCGGCCGTAGCCATGGCAGTCGGTAGGCACCCGGTCAGAGAAATAGTGAAACGATGCGAAACGATCGCCTGAACGATGGGTGTCAGTTGTTTTTTACTTATTTCGGCGGCTTTCCGGGTACCATCGATACCGGTTTCTCCCAATATCCAATCGATGAAGCTTTTAGGAAGCAGCGTCTGATGGAGGATGGTCCGCAGTTGCTGGGCGCCTCCTTGGGCGGCCAGATCCATCAACAACCTCTCCATTTCCCTGACGCTGCGGGTCTTCCCATCGCCATGCGGGAGAAAACACACCGATAGTATATCACCGCTGGCAAAATCCCGGCTGTGGTCGATGACCACCGGTCCTGACAATCCTGTATGGGTGATCAGCAGGGCTCCCGCATAATGCTTCCCGCAGGCTTCGCCCTTGACAACCTCCACTGATACCAGGGGAAAAGAAAGGCCACTGCAGCGTCCAATAGTGCTGTCCGGGGTGAGCACCGCGCTGAGAGCCGCCCGGGGCGGTATCACAGTATGGCCCAGGGAACGGGCCAAACGGTATCCGTCACCCGTGGAACCGGTGGTAGGAAAGGAAAGCCCGCCTGTGGCGATGATAACGGCTTCCGCAGGCACTGTAGTGCCATCTTCCAATCTGGCGGTGAAGGCGCCACCTTCTTTTTCCAACGAGACAACCCGGCACCCGCAGGCTAGGGTGATGCCCTGCTCCTCACACCGCTGCCGCAATGTGTGGGATACGTCACCGGCCTTCAGACTGCGGGGAAAGACTTTACGGTCTTCCCTGACCACCAGGGGTAGTTTCCAGGCGGTGAATTGTTCCATAACCCTGGCAGGCGGATAGGCGCGCAGAGCCTGACCAAGAAAGTCTCCATGACCTCCATAGTGGTCAAGAAAAGCCTGGGGAGGTTCATCACGGGTAAGGTTGCATTGGCCGGACCCGGTGAGCAAAAGCTTCCTTCCTGGTTGGTCGTTGCGCTCCAGGATGGTGATGGTGACGTTGCGTTGGGAGGCCAAAGCGCCATGGCTGGCGCTCAATGCGGCGAAGAGCCCCGCAGGGCCTCCGCCGATGATCAAGAGCCGGTTGTTATTCAACCTTCTTGGGTTGTTTGATGATCAGATGCAGCTCGTCGAGTTGCGCATCATCAACCGTTGAGGGAGAATCATCCATGGGAGAAATGGCCGCGGTGTTTTTGGGGAACGCGATGACTTCCTTGATAGAGGTCTGGTCCGACATGATCATCACCATGCGGTCGATTCCCGGGGCGATACCACCGTGGGGTGGCGGTCCATAGCGGAAGGCATTCAACAGGAAGCCAAAACGCCTTTCCGCTTCTTCATCGGTAAAGTTGCAGATACGGAATATCCGTTTCTGCAGTTCGATATCATGGATTCTGATCGATCCGGAAGCTACCTCGTAGCCATTGAGAACCAGGTCGTACAAGTCGCCTTTCACACTGCCCGTGTCCGATTCCAGGGTATCGATACACTGGGCCTGGGGCATGGAGAACATATGGTGGGCGGCTTCCCAGTGTCCGGTATCCTCGTTGAACTCAAAGAGGGGGAAGTCCACGATCCAGCAGAACTCAAAGACACCTTTTTTCACCAGATCGAGATCACGGCCAAGCTTGATACGCACGGCTCCCAGGGAATTGCAGACTCTTTTCCACTTGCTGTCGGCCACAAAGACAATCAGGTCGCCTTCAGCGGCTTCCATACGGTCAAGCAGAGCCTGTTCCTGGCCAATGAGGAATTTGGAGATTCCCCCTTCCAGGGTGCGGTCCGCACCGACTTTGACCCAGGCAAGACCCTTGGCTCCATAGACCTTGGCGGCCTCCTCGAGCTCGGAGATATACTTGCGGGAATAGGCTTGCTGCGATGATGCCGGGGCTTTGAGGGCTTTGACATTGCCATTGGCCTCCAAGGCATTCTGGAAAGCTCCAAATGTGCTGGCGCGGGCCAGATCATCCACATCGATCATTGGCAGACCATAGCGGAGGTCGGGCTTGTCCACTCCATAGGTGTTCATGGATTCATGCCAGGTGATTCTATTAAAATGTGCAGGGAGTTGATAGTCCATAACCTGTTTGAAGACATCGTTGAACAGGTTTTCCATGACGAGCAGGATATCATCGCGCTTGACGAAGCTCATCTCGAGGTCCAGTTGGGTGAACTCGAGCTGGCGGTCGCCGCGGGCATCCTCATCCCGGTAGCAGCGGGCGATCTGGAAGTATTTGTCAAAACCGCCTACCATCAGAATCTGCTTCAATAGCTGCGGACTCTGGGGCAAGGCATAGAATTTTCCGGCATAGATACGGGAAGGCACCAGGAAATCCCGCGCGCCTTCAGGGGTGGACCTGATCAGAGTGGGGGTCTCGATCTCGTAGAACCCGCGGTCGCTGAGATGATTGCGGATTGCCCGCACAAAGTCATGCCGGAGTTTGATGCGGCGCTGCATGGCGCCCGACCGGAGGTCGAGATACCGGTATTTAAGGCGGGTATCCTCTTTGGCATCGGTCTCATTCTCGTCGATCATGAAAGGCAGGGGTTCGCAGCGGGAAAGGATCTGCAAAGCGGTGACTTCCACTTCGACCTCGCCGGTGGCCATGTCCGGATTGACCATGGAATCCGGTCTGGCATGGACGATTCCCTCGACCGCGACGCAGAACTCCAACCTAAGCTCGCCGGCGGTGGCCTGTACACAAGCGGGGGCATTCTCGCCAACCACCACCTGGGTTATGCCATAGCGGTCCCGGAGATTGATGAAATGGATTCCACCGTGGTTCCTGTCGCGATGGACCCAACCGTTCAGGACGACCTGTTTTCCGTCGTCCGATTTCCGTAATGCTCCACACGTAGTGGTTCTCTGCTTGTATTCCATGGCCGCCATACTATCATGTAGACCAGCGTATTTCAATGGAGTAAGCCCTCTGGAAAGCAGAATCGAAAGCCCCGCGTGCTACAGAACGTCCCGGTTCTCCGTGGCCACCGCAAGCATGAGCTTGATGCGGTTCTCCTGATTCACCCGGGTGGCGCTGGGGTCGTAATCGATGGGTACGATGTTCGACTGGGCGTCCAGTTCCTTCAATTTGCGGATCATCCCTTTGCCCACGATGTGGTTGGGCAGGCATCCAAAGGGTTGTACGCAGATGATATTGGTATAGCCCATTTTTGCCAGATCCCGCATTTCCCCGGTAAGCAGCCAACCTTCGCCCATCTTGCATCCCAGGCCGATCACCTCTTGCGCTGAAGCGACAGTCTCCCGGAAGAAGACCTGAGGGGTGAAACGTTTTTCCGATTTTTCCGACCGGATGGCCTCAATCGAGATCTCCTCGAGACTGATCAGGTATCCTAGCAGCCATTGTACCAAACGGACTTTAAGCGCGCTTCCTCCGTACAATTTGATATCCTGCATCTGGTTGTAGACGCCATACAGCACGAAGCCCATGATTCCCGGAACCATGACCTCACAGCACTCCTGAGCCAGAAAATCCTCCAGATGATTGTTTCCCAGGGGAGCGTATTTCATATAGATCTCCCCGACGATGCCCACTTTGACCACTGGACGTGAATAATCTGTATCGATAGCCGCGAATTCGGCTACCATTGCATGGAGATTCCTACGCATCGCACTTCGGGTGTGTCCCCGGCCTTTCCTGAACTGGCTGGACAGCCGGATGATCCAGGTTTGTACCAAGGCTTGGGTCTCACCATGGTTTTTCTCATAGGGCGATACCTGGTTGCTCAGCAGCTTCAGAGCGTCTCCGCACACTATGGCGGCGAGGCCTTTGCGAAGCATGCGCAAGGTGATCTGGAAACCGCTATGGCGGTCGAGTCCCTTGAGGTTCAACGAAAGCACCGGAATATGACAATAGCCCGCCCGCACCAGAGCTTTGCGCAGCAGATGGATATAGTTGGAAGCCCGGCAACCGCCTCCCGTCTGGGTGATCGCCAAAGCCACATGGTCAAGGTCATAGGTTCCACTGTCCAGGGCGTCGATCATCTGCCCGATCACCAGAAGCGCTGGATAACAGGTGTCATTGTGGACATAGCGCAAACCCTTCTGCACCACTTGGGGCCCTTCGTTCTGCAGTAGCTTGACATTATAGCCCTCGTCCTTGAGCACATTGGCCAACAGAGAGAACTGGATGATGGCCATGCCAGGAAGCAGAATGGTATGCGTGTGGCGCATCGCGCGGGTGAATACCGGAATGTCACCTTCCATTACATTTCCTCCATCTGCTGTTGCTCAAGAGCCGATAGCAGGCTCCGGATACGGATTCTGACCGCACCGAGATTAGTGATCTCATCGATCTTGATCTGGGTGTACATCTTGCCTGCGGACTCGAGGATATCGCGCGTCTCATCGGCCGTGATCGCATCCACCCCGCATCCGAACGAAACCAACTGCACCAATTGGATATCCTTTTGATGGGCAATCGCTTTGGCGGTGGCATACAGGCGGGCATGGTAGGTCCACTGGTTGAGAACCCGTACCGGAAATTTCTCCACCTGGTGGGAGAATACTTCCTCGGAGACCACCGCTACATTGAATCCTGTAAGAAGCCGGTCTATCCCATGGCAGACTTCCGGATCGACATGATAGGGCCGTCCGGCCAGAACGATGATGGTCTTGCCCTGCCGACGGGCTTCGGCGATGATCCGTTCCCCCTCCATCCGCAAGGCCTCCATCCATCGCCCATAGGCTTCGAACGCGGCATCAGATGCCCGCTGGAGATCCCCAAGAGCGATTCTTCCAAACCAGGGGAACAGGTTCTCGCCCATTTTGGCTGGGAAATCCTCCCGGTTGTGCAATCCCACATAGCACTTGTTGAAAGACACGGTGGACAGTTCCTCCATGTTCGCATCCAGCACTTCGGGATAATAGGCCACCACCGGACAGTTGAAATGGTTGTCGCCCAGGCCTTCGTCGAGATTGTAGGTCATGCAGGGATAGAAGATCCGGGTGACACCGGCCTCCAGCAGCGTCTGTATATGGCCATGCATGAGTTTGGCAGGAAAACAGATGGTGTCGGAAGGGATGGTCCCCTGTCCCGCAAGGTATAGGGCGCAGTTCGATAATCCCGAGGTAACCACTTCGTGTCCGAGTGAATTGAAAAAAGCCTGCCAAAAAGGTAGCAACTCATACATGTTGAGCCCCAGGGGAATGCCTATGGCCTCTTTGGCGGTGTTTTTTGTGGCCACCGGTACCAGTTGCCTGAGCCGTTCAAGTTTCCAGCTGTGGATATTCAGCGTATCATTGACAGTCTTATTGGTCACTGGCCGTTCACAGCGGTTTCCGCTGATGTATTTCCGGCCGTGGTCGAACGTGTTGATGGTCAACCGGCAGGCATTGGTGCATCCGTGGCAGGTGGTGACCTGTACCGTATGTTCAAAAGTGGCCAGCGCTTTGGCGTCGACCAGTGTGGAGGGTTTCCGCGCTGACTTCAGACTATGCAGGGCGGCTCCATAGGCTCCCATGAGACCGGCGATATCGGGCCTGACAACCTCGATTCCCAGCTCTTTTTCGAAGGCACGCAAGACGGCATCGTTGAGAAAAGTGCCTCCCTGGACCACGACATGTGCTCCCAAACGGCTGGCATGGGAGGTGCGGATCACCTTGAATAAAGCGTTCTTCACCACGCTGATCGACAATCCCGCGCTGATATCCTCGATGGTCGCGCCTTCTTTCTGGGCTTGTTTGACGGATGAGTTCATGAAAACCGTACAGCGCGATCCCAGGTCAACCGGATGCCGGGCGAACAATCCCTTTTGGGCAAAGCTTTCGATGGGACAACCCAAAGCCTGGGAAAAGGTCTGCAGAAAGGAGCCGCAACCCGAGGAGCAGGCTTCGTTAAGGAAGATGTTGTCCACGGCTTTATTGTGGATCTTAAAACATTTGATGTCCTGTCCACCGATATCGATGACAAAATCGACATCCGGCATGAAGTATTGGGCTGCTGTGAAATGCGCGACGGTTTCCACGATACCTTGATCGACCTGGAAGGCCGCTTTGATGATGTCTTCGCCGTAACCCGTGGCGGCGCTTCCCAGGATGTGGATGTCGGGATGTTCAGCATACAGTTTTTCCAGGAATTTCCTGATGATGGGCACCGGATTACCGCTGTTGGTCTGGTATGAGGTATCCAGAATCATCCCCTGGCGGTCTATCACAACGGTCTTGACCGTGGTGGAACCCGCGTCGATACCGATATGGACCCCTTCATGGCAATGTGAGAGATCCGTTATGGGAACCGAAGCCTGGGCATGGCGTGCCACAAACCGCTGATATTCCCCGGTATCGGCGAACAACGGGGGTATGGAAGTGTTCAGATTGTCCGACCGGTAGGAGGTCAGACGCTCGAGCGCCGCTGGGAGGTCGATCTCACTGGTGGCGCAATACGCCGCCCCAAGCGCCACATAGTACAGTGAATTGTCTGGGCAAAGGCCAGTGGTTTTAAGGGTCTGGTCAAAACAGGCCCGCAACTGACTCATGAAGGTCAGCGGTCCGCCAAGATAGACGATATTGCCTTTAATAGCGCGGCCTTGGGCGAGGCCGGCGATCGTCTGGTTGACCACCGCATGGAAGATACTGGCGGCGATATCGTTCTTGCGGGCTCCCTGGTTGAGCAGGGGCTGGATATCCGACTTCGCGAATACTCCGCAACGGGAGGCTATCGTATAGATCTTGGTAGCATCCTTGGCACTCTGGTCCAGTTCTTCGCCCGACAGGTTGAGCAGCGTGGCCATCTGGTCGATGAAAGCCCCCGTTCCCCCGGCGCAGGAGCCATTCATGCGGACTTCCATGCCACGGGTGAGGAAAAGGATTTTCGCATCCTCGCCTCCCAGTTCAATGATGACATCCGTGTTGGGCAAGAGCCGTTTGGCGGCGATGCGTGTCGCGTAGACTTCCTGGATAAACGGGAGATTGCACCGGTCAGCCAAACCCATGCCGGCTGAACCGGAGACCATCAGAAAAGCCTTGTCACCCTTGAGGATTTCAGTTTCCACCTTGGAAAGCAAACGCGCGGTCTGTTCGGTTATCTGTGAGAAATGGCGTTCATAGCTTGAGAACACCATGTTTCCCTGGACATCGAGCACTACGCATTTGATAGTCGTGGATCCGATGTCCAATCCAATGAACACACTGCTCCTCCTCAACCTAACACGGGCTTTCCTGGATTGTTGCTGGTCAGTTGGTTAAGGAATAATCACAATTTCAAAAAGTGTCAATAAAAAAAGACTCCATCAGGGTGATGGAGTCCACAATCGGCAGGTGATCCGTTTCATTGTTTGATCGAGAGGCTACCCGAGGTAGAGACAATCTCAATCAGTCCCGGTCCCTTTCCCAGGGTGTAGCTGTGGGTCCGGTTATCCGTTTCTTCCCCGTTTGCCCCGGAGATCCGGCTGTTGATGTTTCCACTGGTGGTCCGTACTTTGAGTATTCCATCAAATGAGCCATCAATGGTGCAGAAGATGGAACCGGAGATGGTTCTGACCGCCAGGGTATCGGCTTTGGTCTGGGCGAGGTGGATGGATCCCGAGATCGAGGAGATATCGGCAGTGCCATCATCAGTGATTTCCAACCGGTCCAATCCAATCGTTCCGGAAACCGTGTTGATCTCCATGGAGGGAGCTTCAGCGGTATCGCCGGAGATGGTGCCCGAAACGGATTTCATCTGCACATCGTCGGACGCTATCAGGTCGCTGAACCGGATCGAGCCAGAGACAGTCTCCAGATCGATCTCGGAGGCAACTAGCGCCGCATCGAGACGGATGCTGCCAGATACCGAGCCGATTTCCAGATCCCCGTTCTTCCAGGAGGCCGGAAGGGTGACGTCCAAAGCGGCCTCGGTTTTTTGGAATATCCTGATCAGCCACTGTTTCTTGCGTCTCACTTCGATGGAGAAATCACCTCCATCCTCGTGGACCGTGAGATTGTAACGGTTCCGTCCACTGCCCGAGAGCGTGATCTCAAGCTTGTCTGACAGGGAATTCTGCTGGATGGTGATATCCACCGAGTCGGTCTTGATAGCGACCGACCCGTCCCGATCGAGAGTGGAGAAGGAACGCTCATAGCTGCTATTGGCTGCCCAGAGACCCAAGGCCACCACCAGGAACAGGCAAACCAAGGCTGATCTTCTGGATAGTGCGTGGTGACTGTTCATTTTGTCTCTTTGAACCTCTGGTCCCAATCACGCTCCTTGTCGAAAATCTCCTCTTCCATGCCTTCGACCTTTTTCTTCAGGTGTTCAAATGTTTCACGGAGATCCTCGCGGCTGTATGACTTGTGTGATTCGGTTTTTACTTCCTCTTCATCACCATAATGGGTGCCATATCCAGACTCAAGGGGCAGGAACAACGCCACCAGAGCATAGATCACAATGCCGGGAAATATCCCCGTCACCAGGATGGCCACGGCGACAATCGCCCTAAGGGTATCGACCGGAAGGTCTCTCCATTCGGCGATTCCCTGACATACCCCAAACACCTTGCCCCTTCGGGACCGATACAATCTTCTTGTTGACATATGCTTCCCACCTACTCTTTGTGTTTATCCCGCAGGATAATCTCCAAATTATCTATTCTTTTCTGCAGGTCTCTGATCCCTTGGACCAGATCCTGGGCATCGTCCTGTACAGGCTGCTGCGGTTGTCTCGCATCCCGCTTGCGCTGTCTGTTCTCTTTGGTATTTCTCCCTGTCGCTATCACCCATGCGGTGAAAAGGAACGGGACCACAATCGCCACCACTGCCACAAACGTTCCGTCTTCCATCATCTTATCCCCCCCAGGCGTTTATCGGATGGTACCGGATTGCTTGCGCAAGGTTTCCAGTTCAGCTTCGATGGCATCCAACTCCTCAAGGTCGGAGAACCTGTTCTCGACGGATGCGTCCGCTTTTGGTCTGGACATGCTGGCGGTAGCCTCCATGCGGTCGACCTGTTGCTCCATATGCTCAAACCGGCTGAAAGCCGCGTTGTCCGAGGCTTTTCTCAAGGTGTCGTTGGCAGTCTGTTCCTCGCGGGAACGGGCGGCGCGATCGGCAATGCTCTGATACTTCTGGCGAAGGGATTGTAGTTTTTCCTCAAGTTTGGCGATATCCTCTTTGCTTTTGGCGATGATATCATCGTACTTGGCCGCTTCTTCCTTGAGCTGATCCATATCGGCACTGGCCTTGCGTTTCTCGGCCAGGGCTTCCCGGGCAAGATCTTCGCGTCCTTTGGCAATGGCGAGCTCGGCTCGGCTCATCCACCGCTGGATCAGGGCCTCGAGCTCTTTCCGGTTGCGCTCGATTTTAGCTTTCGAAGCCATTTTCCCAGCACAGGCCGATTTCAGTTCGATGAGGGTGTCCTCCATCTCCTGCATCATCAGCTTGATCATCTTTTCCGGGTCTTCGGCTTTATCAAGGAGAGAATTGATATTTGAATTTACAATGTCCATGAACCGTGAGAATACTCCCATTGTGCGCTCCTTCGAATACCGTGTGTAAGCACCGCTATTCTTCTGCACAATATGATGCAGATACCATGCCAACACCCCGCAGAATTTCCAAATAGACTATGAATCATAATTATTTCTCTTTCAAGTATCGATTTGATGATTATAGTGGATTTATAGCCAAAATACCATCGGGAATAAGTCTCCGCCGGAGCCGATTCTGTATGGTAAAAACCACCAATAGGTGGTAAAATAAACCTATGAGTGCGGAAAGACCGAATTATACACAGGCGCCTTTGGGGGAATCGGAAGTATTCCTGAACTTCCAACAGCTGCTCAGCCGGGCAGCACGCGTAAACCGCAGTGTGCTGGTCGTGGGAGAACGGGGGAGTGGCAAGGAAATCGCCGCCACCCGGCTGCATTATCTGTCACCCCGTTGGCAGCAGAACCTGGTTACGGTGAACTGCGCGGCGCTTCCACCGTCTCTGATCGAGACCGAACTGTTCGGATACGAAGCCGGGGCTTTCACCGGGGCGACCAAGACCCGCAAAGGCCGATTCGAGGAAGCTGAGGGAGGCACTTTGTTCCTGGATGAGATCGGTCTGATCCCTTTGGAAGTCCAGGAAAAGATCCTGCGGGTGGTGGAGTACGGCACCTATGAACGGGTGGGGTCCTCGAAAACCCATGAGGCGGATGTCCGTATCGTCGGGGCCACCAATGTGGATCTGCCAGTGCTGTGCTCACAGGGCAAGTTCAAGGAGGATCTGCTGGACCGTTTGTCCTTTGAGGTCCTTTTTCTGCCCCCCTTGCGTGAGCGGGGTGAGGATATCCTGTTGCTGGCCAATTATTTTGCCTCAAAAATGGCCTTGGAATGCGGAAGAACCGATCTGCCGGTGCTGTCGGCGCGGGTGCAGAAGATTCTTATGGAGTATTCCTGGCCAGGAAATGTGCGGGAATTGAAAAACGTGGTGGAACGGGCGGTGTACCGTACGGACGATTCCGTGATCGATGCTATCATCATCGATCCTTTCCACAATCCCTTCAGCCTTGTTTCCCAAGAACCCAGGCCAATGGTGTCTGACCCGGTTGAGACGACTCCCCAGCCACCGGAAGTACCACCACGCGTTTCCCAAGTACCCGCCTCCCAGTCACCAGTCCAACCGGAAAATCCATGGGAATCCATACCGTTGGCGGCCTATGGACAGACCAAGGATGAGCTGGATATCCAGTTTATCAGACGCGCTCTCAAGGAGCACGATGGGAATCAGAAACTGGCCGCCCAGATGATGGGACTCACCTATGACCAGTTCCGGGGACTCTATCGCAAATACCGGGATAGCCTGGCATGAAAAAGGACACCTGTTTGCAGCAGGTGCCCTTACGTATCCATGTATCCGGATGTGGGAAATACGGTCAATATTCCGGTTTCATCAACACGGCGGCCACGATGTAGGCGAACCCCACCGGGAAGAAGCCGGTTGCGCAGAAGGCGATGAATGTCGCCACACGTATGATCCACGCCGGAATCGCGAGCCAATCCGCGAAGCCCTGGCATACACCCAGCAGGATACCGTTTCTTGAGCGGCGCAGGGCGTGGGGTTTGTGATCGAAGATACCATCCCGGTATCCCTCGCGATACTCATCATGCATGTGATCGCGGTAGCGTTCGCCAGAGCGGTATTCCATTATTTACCTTCCTTCTTGGTCAACGAGGACTTGAGCTTTGCCAATTCGGCCTCAATAGCCTCATCATTCTCCATTTTGGAGAACTGTTTCTCACTGGTATCGACAGTTCCGGAATAACCCGCCATTTCAGCATCGGCTTCCATTCTCTCGATCTTCTCTTCCATTTCCGCGAACTTGTGGCAGGCGGTGGCGCAATCCATCTCACGCAGGGTTTCAACGACCTTCTTCTTCTCCTTGGCGTGGTAGGCGCGCTGGATAAGCATCCGTTGCTTGTCGCGGACTTCCTGCTGCTTGGCCTGGAGTTTGCCGATCTGGTCCTGCATGGAGGCGATGATCCCGTCCATCTGGCTCAGTTCGCCCTCGAGGGCAACGATTCTTTTTGCCACACGGGTTTTCTCGACCAACGCCTCACGGGCGAGATCGTCACGGTCTTTCTCAACCGCGAGAGTCGCACGGCGCGTCCAGCGCTCCAACTCGGTTCTGGTCTGCTTGAGTTCCTCATCGATCACCACGCGGTTCGCCATGCGTTCCGCAGCGGCGCTTTTGGCCTCGACAAGGGTTTCCTCCATCTCGGTGAGCATCAGGCGGATCATTTTTTCCGGATCTTCAAGCTTATCCAATTTGGCATTCACATTGGCGTTGATGATGTCCTTGAATCTTTTAAATGTCTTCATATCTTCTCCTTGATTTGCATGGCGGATTGGGCACCGCCCGGTGTTTTTTCTCTTCGCATATCTATATGCAAAAGCCATGCCAAGAATGAGGGAAACCGCATGCAAGCTAGCTAAAAAGGCAAAAAAAGATGTCAGATGGGGGATATGGCGGTAAATTTGGGTGGTTTTCCACACGGGGAAACCGGGCGATGGTGAAAAATACCATTGCTCTTGGCATACCAACCCGCTAGAATGGAGTCATGAATACTCTGTACATGGTGGCAACACCGATCGGCAATCTCGATGACATCACCTTGAGAGCCCTTGAAACCCTGCGCTCTGTGGATGTCATCGCATGTGAGGACACCCGTCATACCCAGAATCTGTTGAACCATTTCGATATCAAAAAACGGCTCATCGCGTGCCATGCCCATAACGAGGAGCCTTCAGCCGCTGGAATTGTGAATCTGCTGGATTCTGGCAACAATGTGGCTTTTGTGTCGGATGCCGGGACTCCCGGAATCAGCGATCCTGGCGCACGGGTGGTGAACGCGGTGCGTGCCGCCGGATTCGCGGTTGTGCCGGTTCCCGGGGTCTCAGCTTTGGCGACCTTGATCTCGGTTGCCGGGTTTGTAGGCAAGACCTTCACCTTCGAAGGTTTTATGAGTCCCCGCAAAAAGCGGCGCCAGGACCGGCTGGAACAGCTACTGGAGAGGAACGAGGCTTTCATCCTCTATGAATCGCCTTTCCGGGTAGTGAAACTGCTCGAGGAACTCGCTACTCTGGCTCCTGAGCGGCGGATCCTGGTTGGGAGGGAGATGACCAAGGTTTTTGAGGAGTTTATGGAAGGCACCGCCGCTTCCATCGCGGCCGATCTGGCTGCGCGGCCTGCGGTGAAAGGCGAATTCGCCATCTGTGTCTCACCGGCGGAAATCACCGAGGAAGAAGAGGATGGCGGGACAACGTGATCACCATCGCCAAACTGCATAGTCTTGCAGACCGCACCCGGTGGCGCAAATGCGCCCGTATCCTGCATGAAGCGGCGCTCGATGCCCAGGCGGGAGTAGAGCCTGACCGTGCGTATCTTCTGTCGGTCGCCGGTTTGCTGGCCAACGATACAGGAGAGATCCTCAACGAAGCGGTCAGGACGGCTTGCGGGCGGTTCCTGGTGGAAGCGATGCACAGTGACCTGCCCCGGTTGGTATGGGCGTGTGACGATATCGCCCATGTACTGCTGACCTGTCTGGGAACGGATCAAGCCGATTGGGATTTCGCCGATCGTGGAACCGGGCGGTTGGATGGTTCGCGCCGGGTTGTACAGCCCTTCACCGTGGTGGTGGATCGGATACGCTCTCCCTTCAATACCGGCGCTCTTTTCAGAACCGCTGATTCGTTCGGGGTGGATAGGCTGCTGTTGGTCGAACCCACCGCCAGTCCATTGCATCCACGGGCCATGCGGACCGCCAGGGGATGTGTGGATACGGTCCGCTGGGAAGAGCTTGGGGTGGAAGCGGTGATCGCCTCGATCAAGGACAAGCCGGTCTTCGCCCTGGAACTTGGGGGAACCGATATCGACTCGTTCTCCTTTCCTATGGATGGGGTGGCCATTGTGGGTTCGGAGGAACTGGGAGTGAGCCCGGAGCTGCTCGCGGTAGCCGATGCCTCGCTGGGGCGGGTCAGTATCCCCCTGGCCGGAACAAAAGGCTCGCTGAATGTTTCGGTGGCTTTTGGGATACTCATGCACACCTGGTTTTCGCACGTTATGCGCTGTAAGTGAAACTTGTTTTTTCAAGACATATAGCTCGGGCTGACGGTATTCTTGCATGGAATTCAGAAGAAAGTATGAAAGGCAATCAGATTGACGACAACAAAGCTTGGACTTGTTCAAAGGCATCCCGGCGAGTCATCTCGATTTCCTGTTCATCCGACAAATCCAAAAAGTTCGCAACGTCAACTGGACCGGCATGATCAACCGAGGCGAATTTCTCCGACAATTTTTCTTTCATCTCACGAACTGTAGGCGTTTCGGATGATCCGGAGAATTCAAGTGCCAGCTGCTCGGCACCACCTGCTTGACAAAAGAGAAGTATTTGTCAGGATGTTGCTTGTATCCGTTTTTCAACAGGATCCTCGCCATTGTCTGATACCCTTCGTCCTGTAAGGTCAGATGGTTTATCAGCACATCCACATCGACACTTCCCACGTGTCCCTGTTCGGGAAACAACAATTCGGGAACCCATCCACCGATGATGCGGATGTCATCCTGGTATTGTGCAAATAGTGAGCACAGTTCGACCAACACCCTGTGGGCTGCCTCCCTTTGACCTCCCGAATAGTCGATGCTGCTGTGCAGATTCTCATCCTTGATTATTTCTTTATCTCCTTCGCCAGGATGGCCTCAGCCATCTCCTCTCCACGTCCTTTCAACCGCATGCAATCCAGATACACTTGCACCGGGGAGGCTACTTGATGGTCTCCGATATTCCTTGCATCATGAAGCAGCTCGTCGCTCGCGAGCACATGGATCTGTACATTCGCACCAGAGTCAACCTGCTTGCATGCAGCGGCTTCCAGAAATGCATTGAGATCCCTTTCCCTAACCAGCAGATGTACCTTGGTGTACCGTACCACAGGTGCGTATCTCACTCCACCCGCAAAACCAGTGAGAAAACAGTCAATTCCTGAATTTGTCTTGATCTGGCGTATCCTATCTTCAAATTCCGGGAGCGGCAGGAGGGTGTGGCAATCCAACACTTCAAATAACGCTGTTTTTTTCGAATATGCTTCACTCCAAGAGTGCATGATCGCTTGCGGATCGAGAATTCGCAATCCATCCGAGGACAGCTGTGCCCAGAGTTGCTCGCAGAGGTAGTCCTTCACCTTGGAAATCTGTCCAATGCTACATCGCAGTTTATCTGAAAGCAGACTCAGCTTCCATGGATAGGCCACATCACGCATGATTTCCCTAAGGATCAGCGACGATACTTTCGAGGAAGGATCGAACAGGGTTTTGGCTGCACGTTTTTTGAAAAACTGGTTTGGGTGTCCTTGGTCGCTTGCATAGAGGGAGCGGATCAACAGCCTGCAGTTACCCGACATGTCCATATAGCCGACGTTGAGCCGTTCGCATTGTTTAGCCGACTCATCGGATATATAGGGAGCCATAATCACGGGATAGGCAGCTTCCTGGTTGAGCTCTTCATTCTTTTGTCTGTTGACAACCTCGGCAATAATGGAGGGAAATGCTCTACTCAGGACTGTCACCTCAAGGCTAACGGTTGCTGCATCCTTGAAGACAAGATGTGCGAAAAATCCATCTTTCTTGTCACGCAGATGGTCGCATCGGTCTATCACAGGGATTCTTGCCAAGCTGTTGCTGAGTAGCTCATATTCCTTCACATATACTGTGGGAGTTGCTTTCATTAAAAGACCTCCTTTCACCACCGTGGTGAAACCAGTATAGATAGTGAAACTAAAGATTGCAACAATAATCGAGTCCATTTTCATTAAAAATGCCACTTTCACCACCGTGGTGAAACCAGTATATATAGTGATACTTGGGATTGACACGGAGCTGAAGGGCGATTTCACTTTAAGGTTGCTGCCGATGTTATCTGCAACGCGCAGAACACGGCAAGGCTGAAGAAACCGATTACTCAGCGGGAATCGACTGGTGGCATGTGTACAAGGCAGTGGATCCATAAAAAACAGCCCCCGGGAATTCTCTTCGCAGGGGAAGCCGGGAGCCGGTGTTCATACAACTGTCAGATCAGCGTTTGATGGAAGTCAGCAGGCTGTTCCAATGGGCGAGCACTTGCTTTTTGTTGGCGATCAGCCAGCCGATATCTCTGGTGACCCATTTGATCTCGGAGCTGGCGGGAAGGAACGTGGTGTCGTACTTGGCTTTGGCGTTGGTGAAGCGCAGGGTTCCCAGGGCAGTGCCCAACTGGGACTGGCCATCGGCACTCATCAGATAGTTGACCATTGCTTTGGCAGCTTCCGGATGGGGAGCTCCCTTGATAACCGCGCAACCAAAAGCGGACGCGGAGGCTCCTTCAGAAGGATATACCATCCGGATGTTCTTGGCACCCGATTTGAGCAGGGTGGAAGCACCATCCTCGTAGGTAAGGCCAACCACATATTCTCCCGACTGTACGCTCTTGAACGCCACGGAGGAGGAGGTGGAGATCACCAGGCTGTTCTTCATCAGACCTTCGATGAAATCCCAGACTTCCTTGCTATCGTTGCCATACGCGGCCATCATGTTGCAGACATTGTTCCAGGCTGAGGAAGAGGAGTTGGGATCGGCAATGACGATCTTACCCTTGAGTCTGGGATCCAGCAGGTCGGCGTAGCTCTTTATCTGCATGCCAAGCTCTTTCTCCAGCTCGGTATTGACGCAGAAAACAATGGTGGACAGGTGGTCAAGACTGTAGAATCCGTTGTTGGAACGGTAATCGGGCATGATGTCCGCTTCATATTCAGTCAGCCAATGCTCGAAAATCTCGCTGTAGACATTGCCATCGCTGTTGCTCAGTCCGCCCCACATCAGGTCGCCCTGGGGTTTGTTCTTCTCGGCGGTGATCCGGGCAGTGAGTTCTCCCGCGGAACCGTTGACCACCTCCACATTGACGTTTGGATACTTGGCGCCGAATCCTTTAAGCAAATTGCTCAGATCGTTCTCGGTCATGCTGGAATACAGGATCAGTGTGTCGCCCAAACCGCCGTCTACAGGAGCGGCCTCAGTCTGTCCCGCGGCAGAAAGCGGCAGTGCAGTCACACAAAGCAGACAGGCCAACAGTATTCCCAATACCTTGAAATACCCTTTTCTCATATGTTCCTCCTCATATATATTCAACCCGTCAAGGGCTGATGATGGACAGTATCAGAGCTTGATGTCCTCGGACTTGCTTATGGAAAGATACAATAGCAAGGACAAGCTGGTGAGCACCGTGAGCACTGCGGAAAAAGCACAGGCCAGACCGTAGTTGCCACGGGAAATGGCGACGTAGGCCGACATGGTCAGCGTGATGGTCCGGTTGTTGTACAATATGATGGAACTGGAGAGTTCCGTGACAATCGACACCCAGCTGAGAATGGCCCCGGAGATGATCCCGTTGGCCATCATGGGCACGGTGATCTGGACAAAGGTTTTGAATTTGGAGGTTCCCAGGCTGATGGAGGCTTCCTCGATACTCATGGGAATCTGCATCAAGGTGGCGGTCGCCGAACGTATGGAATAGGGCATTCTCCGTATGGCGAAGGAGATGATCATGATCGCCATAGTTCCAGTAAGCACCAAGGGCGGTTTGCCAAAGGCCACCACCATGGCGATGCCGATGACCGAGCCGGGCATGATGTAGGGCAGCATGGACATGGTGTCGATGGCATGGTTGCGCATGTTGGGGCGGCGGACCACCAGATAGGCGATAAGGACGGCGCAGACAATGATAAGCGCCAGGGAGCCGAGACCCAGGACCAGGGTGTTGCTGATGGATCTTCCCAACAGCTTGCTGGCGGCCATCCGGTAGTTACCCAACGAGTAGCCTTCTTTGAAGATGGCTTGATCGCAGTTGCGGAACGACAGGTACACGATATACACCTGGGGAATGAAAGCGATGGCGACCAGACCATAGCAGTACAGATACATGAGGAAACCTTTCAGGCCTTTGGGTTTTTTCTTCTCGATCGGGTGCAGGGCATTGATGGAGAATCTGAACTTGCTGGTGGCCCATTTCTGCACAAAGAACACCAGGGCGGTCAATGTGATGGCGATCACGCTGATGGCCGCGGCGAAATTATGGTCGGTTCCGTTCTCTCCCAGATATTGGTTGTAGATCTCCACCGGGAAGGTCCGGTAGCCTTCACCGATGAGCAGCGGTGTGCCGAAATCGGCGAAAGAACGCATGAACACCAGCAGGCTGGCGGCAAGGATGGTGGGCATGGAAAGGGCAAGCACCACGCGGAAAAACCGCTTGATACCGACACAGCCAAGATTCGCGGAGGCTTCCATCAGTGAACTGTCGATATTCTTGAAAGCGCCGTTCATGTAGATGAACACCAGAGGGAACAGCTTCAGTGACTGGACCAGCATTATTCCGCCAAAGCCATAGATGCTGCCGATCCTGATTCCCAGGTAATTCTTGAAGAACTGGGTGACGACACCCGAACGGCCTAAAAGCAGGATCCAGGAGTAGGCGCCGATAAACGGGGCGCTCATGCAGCACAGGATGCTGACGATGAACAGGGTCTTGGCCCCCTTGAGCTGGTAGAAGGAATAGAAATAGGAAAATGGGATGCCTATGAGCAAGGTGCACAATGTGATGGCTACCGTGACTTTGAAGCTGTTCAGAATGGTGCGGCTGTAGTATGGCTCTGAAAAGAACTTGACGAATTCGTCAAGAGTGAAACGCCCCTCCCGGCTGACTACCGACTGTTTCAGGATGCCCAGCAGGGGATACAGCAGGAATATCGCGAACAAGGCCAGGAAGGTGATTGTCACTACCGACCACATGTCGGATGTATGTCGTTGTCGTCCCATCATGGTGCTCCCTGCCGCTACTGGTTCACGGCGCAGTCGTTGCGGACACCCTGGAGGATGTTCGCCGAGCCGTCGGCGGTGAACAGATTGATTTTTTCCACATTCAGGGCCAGCGAGATCGCCGTTCCACGGGGAATGATGCTGTCGATGGTGGATTCCTGGATGGATTCGACCTCTTTGCCATTCTCAAGATGCATGAAATAGTGGGTGTTCAGGCCCAGGAAGACACAGTCGTCGACGGTGGCTTTGATAGCCTTGTCCGATTCCCGGTGCATGACCAGTTCCTCCGGGCGGATGGAGACCAGGATCTTCTGGTTTTCCCGGTATTGGTTCTGGACATTGTCCATGACGGCCTCATAGTCGCCCAGTTGTATACGGCACTGGCCATCCTTGACGGTCAGGACACCTTCGAGGATGTTGGAGCGGCCGATAAAGGTTGACACAAAGAGGTTGGCAGGCCGTTGGTAGATGTTCTGGGGGGTTCCGATATGCTGGATGATTCCTCCCTGCATGACGGCGATCCGGTCGGAGATGGCCATGGCCTCCTCCTGGTCATGGGTCACATATACCGTGGTGATACCTACCCTGTGCTGGATATTCTTGATAACCGTGCGCATCTCCACCCGTAGTTTGGCATCCAGGTTGGACAATGGTTCATCCATCAGCAGGACATGGGGTTCAATGCACAAAGCCCGGGCGAGGGCCACCCGCTGCTGCTGGCCACCCGACAACTGTTCGGGCATGCGCTCGGCCAATTGCTCGATCTGCATCAGCTTGAGATAGCCAGCGGCCCGTTTGGAGATTTCCGCACTGGAGAGCTTGCGGTTCTTGAGGCCGAACTCCACGTTCTTGCGGACTGACAGGTGGGGGAAGATGGCATAATTCTGGAACACCATGCCGATATTGCGTTTGGCAGGATCGATATCGTTGATGCGAAGATCATTGAAATAGAAATCCCCGCCCTCGATGGTGTTGAACCCGGCGATCATCCGCAGCAGGGTGGTCTTGCCACATCCAGAGGGGCCCAGCAAGGTGAAAAACTCCCCTTCACGGACCTTCAGATTCAAATCGGGAATGATGACATTCCCTCCGAATTTCTTCAGCGCATGCTCGATTGTGATGCCTTCCCTCACGTTGATCGTTCCTCCACCTTCTGGATTACCTAACAATCCAGAGTAGTACAGGGTTCACTTTATGTCAAGGAAAAACAAACATACAAACTGTAAACGAACGCATGCAAACATGGATATCGGGGTAGCGGAGATGGTTGGAATGTTGGCATTTATTTCAAGTTTTGCCTTAGACCCTCAGATCAGAAGGCTGTGTTAGATAATGTTCATTCAAACATAATTCATGTTGTTTTACCTTAGTTGAAGACCGGTCAGAACATACTCGTCCATTTTGTTCATTGACAGGATCCAGAGCAAGTCTTACCATCGCGGTATGCTGTTGGACAAACCCCTTGGTTCTGAGGAAAACTACCGGAGAATGACCCAGACTCCGGTTTCGTCGCTGATCGCGCATCTGGCGGTGCCTACGGTCATCTCCATGCTGGTGACCTCCTTCTACAATATGGCCGACACGGTATTCGTGAGCCAGTTGGGAGTGCGGGAATCGGGAGCCGTCGGTATCGTGTTCTCTTTGATGTCGCTTATCCAGGCGATCGGTTTCACCTTTGGCATGGGGTCCGGCAACTATGTGTCGCGGCTTCTGGGTGCCAAGGACCGGGAAAAGGCCAATACCGTGTTTTCCACCGCATTCTTCTCAGCATTTGCCGCGGGATTGCTGCTGATGGTGGGTGGACTGCTGTTTCTTCAGCCGTTCATGCGGTTGCTGGGAGCGACACCGACCATCCTTCCCTATGCCATGGATTATGGCCGGTATATCCTCTTGGGAGCACCGGTCATGGCTTCTTCCTTTGTGATGAACAACAATCTGCGGTCGGAGGGCAAAGCCCTGTACGCCATGCGGGGAATCACTATCGGGGCAGTGTTGAATGTGGGTCTGGATCCTCTGTTCATATTCACTTTCGGCATGGGAATCTCCGGAGCGGCTATCGCTACCGTTTTCAGCCAGCTGGTGGGTTTCTGTGTGTTGCTGTCAGCTTTTTGGCGCAAGCAGAGCAATCTCACCCTGAGCATACGGCAATTCAAACCCGTATGGTCGATCTACAAGGAAATCCTGCGTACCGGCCTGCCGTCGTTTTACCGGCAGGCAACCGCCAGTGTGGCCTCCATTTTCCTGAATGTGTTCTCGGCGCCTTTCGGTGATTCCGCGCTCGCCGCCATGACGATTGTCAACCGGATGATGCATTTCCTCAGTTCGGCATTGATAGGATTCGGGCAAGGCTTCCAGCCGGTGGCGGGTTTCAATTGGGGCGCGAAACGGATTGACCGGGTGAAACAAGCCTACCGGTTCTGCATAAAGACCGGGGTAATCGCTTTTCTGTGTCTGGGAACCATCGGTTTCGCTCTGGCCCCCATCCTCATGCGTTTGTTTATCCGAAATGATCCCAGTGTCACCGGCATCGGAGCTACTGCTATGCGTCTGCAATGTCTGTCATTGCCCTTGCAAGCCATCAACATCATCACTGGGATGCTGTTCCAGTCGGTTGGCAGGGGCCGGGAGGCCTCGGTGACAGCCTTATCCAGACAAGGTTTGTTTTTCATTCCCCTGGTGGCCTTGCTTCCCGTGTTATTCGGGGTGCTTGGCCTGCAGATGGCCCAACCGATATCCGATATCGGCACATGTTTCCTCTCGGTACTGTTGGCGCAACGTTTTCTGCGTACATTGAAGAATGCGGTCCAGACTCCAGAGGAAGGAATGCCGGCTATGCAGGATGGGGATTCTAACCACAACCCACAGGAGCTTTAAGTCTGAGGCCGTGAGATGTCGTAGAGGGCTTTGAGGCGTTCCTCGATGACCCGGTTGGCGGTGTCCACGGGGAAATTTCCTTTTTGGTTGCGCATGCCACTAGGGCGGTCGGTGAGGATCTGCATGCCTTCATCGATACTCTCCACGGGATAGATGTGGAATTTTCCCGCGGCGATGGCGTCCAGGATCTCATAGGGAAGGATGAGGCTCTTGATATTCTGCTTGGGGATGATCACCCCCTGGTGTCCGGTCAGGTGCAGTGTATGACAGATATTGTAGAATCCTGAGATCTTCTCATTGATGCCCCCCACCGGTTGGATCTCGCCCATCTGGTTCACCGAGCCGGTCACCGCGATATCCTGCCGGATGGGTATGTCTCCGATGGCTGACAAAAGGGCGTACAGCTCGCTGGATGAGGCGGAGTCCCCATCGACTTCGGCATAGGATTGCTCAAAACAGATGCCCGAATAGATGGAGAGCGGGAAATTGCGGGCATAGCGTTTGCGCAGATACCCTTCCAGGATCAACAGGCCTTTATCGTGGATCTCCCCGGAAAGTCCCGCCTCATGCTCGATATTCACAATACCTTCGGTTCCCGGAGCCACGGTGGCGCTGATCACGGTGGGCGTGCCGAAGGAAGCCGCTCCGCGATCCAGGATCGCCAATCCATTCACCACGCCGGTTTTGGTGCCTTTGAGGGAGATGATCATATCTCCGTGGGCGATTTCCTCGGTAATGCGGTTTTCAGTCAGACTGGAAACGTAATTGCGTTCTTTCATGGCATGCTGCACGGAAGCGCGGTCAATAAGCGATTGTCCGTCGCTTCGGGCCCAGTAATCCGATTCCCGCAGCAGATCGGCCAGCATTGACAGCTGGGTGGTGAGCGCATCCCGCGATTCGGCGATCGAGGCACTGAAGCGCAGCAATTCAAGAATCGCCTGATTGTCCACGGGAAGCAGTTGGTCTTCCTGGACCACCATCCGGATGAAACCGATGCATCCCGCGATGTTTTCGTCGGTGGCCGGCATGGAATAATCGAATTCAGCGGAGATTTTGAACAGTTTGAGGAAATCGGGATCGTGTTCACAGAAAGAATCGTAGGAATCCTCATTGCCGACCATGAACACCTTGACTGCCAGTGGCACGGGTTCGGGCCGGATGCCCGTGGAGCGTGAGCTGTTGGTGGTGGAATTCTGGATAACCAAGGCCGAGGTGGTCAGAAAGCGCTTGAAAGCTTCCCAGAGACCTTCCACGGTAAGCATTTCTTCGGCACTGATGACAATGTATCCCCCGGCAGCTTCCAGCAAGGATCCGGCGTGGATGGATAGGAACGGCAGATAGCCTTCGTCCTGGGTGCTGAAGGGAAGGTCGAGCGAACCGAACAGGTTGGCGAACGTCGGATGGCTTTCGAACACCAGCGGACGCCGGGTGGTTTCCGAATGGTCGATAAGCAGGTTCACGCTGTAGCGTAGGAAAAACCGGTTGTTCTGGATGCTTTCAAGAGTGCTGTGGTTGAACAGGAAGGCGTGCTCGATGATATCGGTTTTGATTTTGCGGATATGTGAAAGGACTTCGGGAACGGGAAACCGCTGTCCGATTTTCTCCAATACAGGTTCCAGACGGCTGGACAGGAGGGCGCCATCCAGCAGGTCACTGCCAGCACGCAGGGCGATAACCGTCTCCTTGAGAGTGTGGATTAAATTCCTCATGGCCAAGACAAAGGCTTTGCCTTCGCCTGGGGGGAAGGTGAGCGCTATGGGAGAATCCGGGCGGTTGAAATTATGGATATAGGCGATATCCCGCAGCATGGAGGTGTCCTGGGCATAGGGGTCTGTGACCAGCTTGATAGCGGTGGTACGGCCGGTGCCGGGATCTCCGCTGACAAAAATATTATAGCCTTTTCCGCTGATGGAAACGCCCATCTCAAGGGCTCGCATCGCACGGGGCTGTCCGATGATCCTGGGGTTTTCAGGGATGGGACCGCAGGTTTCGATGATGTGCGGATCGTATGAGAAATTGGCTTCCTCGGCAGAAAGCTCTTTGCGGGTGAATTCCATATCTGCCATGAGACTCACTATAGGTGGTGGAATAATTCCTGTCAACTCTTTATAATAACCCCATGAAACTCACCGAATTGACCGCTTTTTCAAGTGCTTGTCTGGATTTGCCGGCCTTTGTGGCGATCGATGATTCTTTGAATGGATTGCAGGTAGGGCGGCCGGGTAAGGAAGTCCACAAGGTGGTGTGCGCCGTGGATGCCACCCTGGCTACCTTCAAACAGGCGGCTAGGGAACAGGCGGATGCGGTTTTTGTGCATCATGGCCTGTTCTGGGGCAAAAGCCTGGCTATCACGGAAACCCATTATGAACGGATTGCCTGTCTGTTGGAGAACGACATCGCGTTGCTCGCGGCCCATCTGCCGCTGGATGCCCATCCGGTGCTGGGTAACAATGCCACCATGGCTCGCCTGTTGGGGGTGGTGGATCCTGTGCCATTTGGCGCATACCATGGAAAGATGATTGGCTTCCGGGGGGAGCTTGGCGAGCCGCTTGACGTGGAAAAGATCACCCGGCGTCTGGGATTTTCGCCACAGACGGGGCTACGGATCCTTCCTTTTGGAAAAAAGACCATCCGGACGGTGGGTATTGTCTCAGGGGGTGCGGCTTTCGATGTCCAGCAGGCCATCGATCTGGGTCTGGATGCGTATATCACGGGGGAGAGCTCCCATACCATGTATGCCGTGTGCCTGGAAGCCGGGATGACGATGGTGTGTGGTGGCCACTATGCCTCCGAGGTGTTCGGTGTCCAGGAAATGGGGAAACTGTTTGCCAGTGAACTGGGTCTGGATACTTCCTTCATTGCCCTTCCCACGGCTCTGTAGTATTATGGTGGGAACCGATATGCAGACTTCAGCTTGGCGCAGATATGCTCCTTTCCTCCTCACTGTGGCGATTGTGCTGGCCGACCAGCTGTCCAAAGCCTGGGTGGTGGCGGTGATTCCCCTTGGCCAGGTCCATGCCAGCTATCTACATGATTTTCTGTGGATCTGCCACGTAAGCAACGATGCCATAGGTTTCAGCCTCGGCTCCACGCTTCCCCTGGTTGCCCGCCAGTTGCTCTTCATCCTGTTGCCGCTGGTGCTTATCGCGCTGATGGTTGCCGTGCTGCTGCGGACAAAGGAACTGTCAGGCTTGCAGCGGTGGCTGGTGGCGGGGATTATCGGTGGGGGACTGGGAAATATCATCGACCGGATTTTCCGCCCGGACTGGGTGGTGGATTTCATCAGCGTGAAGGTCTATGGATTGCTGGGATTCGAGCGCTGGCCGACTTTCAATATCGCCGATAGCTCGGTGGTGGTGACAGGCCTCCTGCTGATGCTCACCATGCTTTTCATGAAAAAAAAGGCCCCGGTATCCGGGGAAAAGGAGCCCGGTAATGAATAAGAAACTGAATACGGCGTTGTTCCTCATAGGAGCCACCCTTCTGAATGTGCTTATCATGATCGTGTTGTTTCTCGTATGCCTGTTTCTGCTCAATACCTTTGTCGATCCAGAAAGCTCCATGGCTTCCTTGTGGATCGGCCTGATGTTCCTGGTCTCCATCGGTGGCAGTTTCTTCATCTATACCCTGATCATGAAGGTCATCACCAAGAAATTCGATCTTGAGCATGTACTGCACCCCCTGTTCAAATCCCGCAGCGGCCGGGGTTCTCATAAGCAAGGGGACTAGCCATGCAGACGCTGCGTATCCAGCCTGTTGAGCAATTGGATAGTGCGTCCTGGTTTCCGTTCTCCGATGAGCCGGTTCTCATGGGAAGCTGGCTTTTCCCCCGTCTGAGGGATCCGGTATTCCTGTTTCCCGAGGAATCTCCCGATAGGAAATGGCACCTGTTCGCCAATTCGTGGCTGGGAATCCAGCACTTTGTCTCCGATTCGGGCATCCTGTGGGAGCCTTTGAACATGGTGCAGGTGATGGGGCATTCGCCTTTCCTGCTGAAAGAGAAGGGCACCTATTATCTGTTGTATGAGCGGCATGGACTGTCGGTTCCTTTTATGGAGCGGTGGAACAAGATAAGCCGGAAGAACCGGATTGCTTCCTCACATATCGAGATGCGCAGTTCGAACGACCTGATTGTGTGGAGCGAGCCACGCCTCCTGATCGACAGCCGCGATGTGCCGCAAGCCGCGGACTACCTTGACAAGCCTCTGATATCCTATCCCCAGATGATTGCCACCGCCAATGGATACCGTCTGTATTTCGGGGCTTCCCGCGTCACACTCAAAGATACCCGGCACCATTGCAGCCGGTATCTGTGCAGTGCGTTCTCACCTTCATTGACGGGTCCTTATGTCCTTGATCCCCCGGTGCCTATGATGGAGCCGGTTCCCAACGATCCCTGGCGCAGTCTGGGGTGCGGGCGGTTCAGCGTTCTGCAGGGAGCCAATGGGTTTGCGGCCTTCCAGACGGGGGCTTACTGGGATAGCCAGCGCAAAGCCTCCGCTACCGCCATCACGCTGCTATTCTCGGATGATGGGCTTGACTGGAAAGCATCGGAACATCCTCCCATCCTGGTTCCCGCGACCAAGGGCTGGGCTTCGCGCTATATCAATGCGTGCGATATCCGCTACAAAGCGGATGAGGGGTGCTGGTATTGCTATTTCTCCGCCTCGGGAGAGCATCTGTTTGGGTTGCAGCGGGAATCCATCGGGCTGCTGATTGGAAAAGATCCCATCCTGCGCAAGCCGGTGGAATTCGAGGGTGGATTGTTCAATCCACAGTGATATCAGCCATCGGTTTCCACTTCGATGATGTTGCGGTTGGATTTTCTGGCGATCTTCAGATCCTCTCGGGTCCGCTTGGCCAATTCGCGCATGGTGAGCAGCTCCACCTGGCTTACCGGACGGCCGCTTAGGAACTGTATGATGGCGGCTTCGGTTTCCTCGGAACCCTGTGCGGCGGGAAAATTCAAAAAACCATGTACGGTTTTCTTGCACTCCAGATAGCGCACCGGAGTATCGGCCGATGCCAGGGCCTCGGCATAGAGCTTGCCGTCATCCAGCAGGGGATCGAATTCGGCGGTGATGATGAGGGTGGGAGGTAGCCGTGAATGGTCTTTGGAAAGCAGGGGAGAGAAGTTCGGGTTGAGGATGTCCTTGGGTTCGCGCTGGTAACTTCGGATGAAAAAGCCCATGTCCTTGGCAGTAAGGGTGGGGGTCTCCTTGTATAGGGTGTACGAAGGGGTACGCATACGGCCATCGGTTACTGGATAGACCAGGATCTGTCCGGCGATCTGCGGTCCTTTGCGGTCGCGGGCCAGGCGGCTCACCACAGCGGCAAGATTGGCTCCGGCACTATCTCCCATGAGGAATATCCGTTCGTGGTCGACTTTCCAGTACTTGGCACCTTGGGCTGCCCACAGCAGGGTGTTGTAGCAATCCTCCACCGCGGTGGGGAATTTGTGTTGTGGAGCCAGGCGGTAGTCAACCGCGAGGACTGCCGCGTTGGAGATCGAGGCGATGCGGGCGCAAAGGAAATTGTACAAGTCCATGTTTCCCCACACCCAACCGCCACCGTGATAGAAGATAATCAAGGGTCGCAGGTTGGTGATCTGGGAGTGGTCCCATTGCTTCTCAAAAAAATACCCGGTGACCATGCCGTCTTCGACGGGAATGATGAAGGTATTGCTTATCACTTTCCGGGTGGGTTTTTTCAGCAGTCTGCGGGTCAGCCAATTGTTGGGTATGGAAAGCCGGTTGATCTCATTGATCTGGCTTTCCGACAATTCGCTGGCGTCAGGCCGGTTGGCTAGTTTTATGGAGAGCTTGATAATCCGCCGTAATTTTCTGGAAATCCTGATGGTTTGTTCCTGTTCCATGTTTTTTTATCCTATTCCGATATCATGCTTCATGCAATAAGGAAGGCCTCATCCAGCGCCTGGCGCATGCGAGCCAGATCGCTTTCCCTCTCTGTCCAGGCCGTGAGGGTTATTGCTCCCTGATGGACCAGCATGCCCAGTCCATCGATAGGGATGGCTCCACCTTGGCTGGCATTCTGGAGAAAACGGGTATGCACTGGATTGAAAACCACGTCTGCGGCATACCGGATGGTTCCTGCGGTAGCGGGCCATTGGATGTCGAGGGTCTCTTCCGGTTTGAAAAGTCCGACACTGGTGGCTTGCACCACCAGATCATAGGGTTCATCAATCACATAGGTGTTTTTCCATTCCCTGGCGGACAAGGCGGTGGATACCTGGGAGGATAGCGCTTCGACAATCGCCTGGGCTTTATCCAAGGTGCGGTTCACAATGGTTATGCTGGCGGCTTGGTTGAGAGCGAGTTCGGTGATGATGGCCCGGGCAGCTCCGCCTGAGCCGAAAACCAGCACACGCAGATCCTTGACCGGCGTATGGGCTTTGACGGCGGTGAGAAAGCCTTTTCCATCGGTATTGTCACCAAGCAGTCTTCCTTGGCGATTGGTTATGCAGTTCACCGCCCCGCTGAGACGGGCTGATTCGGTCAGTCCATCGAGAAAAGCCATTACCGCGACTTTATGGGGAGCGGTTACATTGGCCCCTGCGAATCCCAGAGCCCTAAGGCCTCCAATGGCGGCTTCCAGATGGTTTTTGGTCACCCGGCAGGTGATATAGCGGCCTGGATAGGCCATGGCTCTGAAGGCGGCTTCCATCATCAACTGGGTGGGATTGCCGACCACGGGATCGCCAATGCAGCAGTACAGCGCTTCAAGGGGACCACGCATCAATGAGGTGCGCATAAGATCGCCATTGGATTGTGACATAGGTGCATTATAGGATAGGAATTCTGAATTGTCATTGGCTATTTGGGGATATGGAGTGGAAAAGAATACCGGGTCGCCGGTCACTTCCAGTACAACCTGGGGGGAGAGTGTGCGGTTGGAGATGCTCTGGCTGGTGCTGTCGATGGGAAAGCTCTGCAATTCCCAGCGCAAGCCTTGGGATGAGACGGTGGAGTGTCCTTCCAGTGTGGCCGGAAGAACCGCGCAGGTGGTATCCACAGGAAGGACGAAAGTCTTGGTCCGGGGCACCAGATATAGGATTTCAACCGCGGTGAACCATATCTGAGGGGGCCCATAGATGGAGAAGCGGGAGATCAGATGCAACAGATGGTCCAGGCGGCCTTCTCCACCACCTACCAGGACATAGGTGGTGTAGCCCTGTTCCCGGATGTGTTTGAGGGCCAATTCGGTGTCGGTATGATCCTTGTCGCGCCCGAAGGTGGCATGCGCGATATCCCGTAGGTTTTCCGATGAGGCCAGGGAGTCGAAATCCCCGATGGCGAAATCGGGCGTGAAACCCAATGAGAGCGCAGCGTCGACGCCACTATCGGCAGCGCATATATAGGGATCAGGGGGAAGGTTGTGGGCATCGAATGGGAGACGGGGACCTTTTCCACCGGTGAAGATCAATGCGTAGGCATGTCTGGCCATTTTTGAGTACTCCTCCCTGGTGGGTATTGTAACATGGGAGTACCCCTCTTGTGTGGGTGTATCTCAGGAGGTTTTCGCGGCAACGACAGGCAGGGCTTGGTCCGAACCTGGGAGGACGGGAGCGGCAGCGCACCCCGTACTGGCGTGACGGCCGGCCGGGAGGAGCGGCCGGGCCGCCACAGAGGAGGGGAAAACTAGAAACGTGCTTTGACGACGATACCGATCTTGCTATAGCCTTTGACCAGATCGTCGATTTGATCGGTATTGTCGGCGATATATTCGAAGAATTCTCCCACATCGTCGACCAAAAAGTTAGCCTCGGCGCCCACGGAGATATAGTCGGTGATATTCACATCGACACCACCGCGGACATTGAAGGCAAAGGAATCCTCGTCGGCCTCAGAGTAGTCACCTATCACCACCGCCTGGTAAGCGGGACCAATTGCGAGATATGGCTCGATCAAACCCAGATTCGCCCGGACAACCGCATCCAATATGATGATGAATTCATAGTAGTCCCAATCGGGAATGGCATAGGTGAGGATCGCATCGGCCGATACCCCGATCCAGGGAAGGAGGTTCCACTGGGCTCTGAGACCGGGAAGGTAGTCATCCCATTCCTGTTGCTCCAGGCTGGCATAGGAATAATACCCTACCAGGCCGAGATCGAAAGTGCTTGGGGTAGCCGCTGGAATGGCCATTGTGGAAGTGAATAAGAGCACGGCAATCAGAATCAGTACTGTTTTTCGCATGGTGTTTCTCCTTTATGCTTGGCGAATCGGGGCCATGATGCCTGCGCATGCATGGAATGTTCTGTATATAAATCAAACATTCTGTGAAGAGAGTTACAGTTATGTCACAAATAAATGACACAATCCGCACATATTCATGACTTGATGGGGAAATAAAAACCAGCCGGAAGCGGCTGGTTTCAGTGTGGCGCCTGCGGGTTGGCAGGACGCACTGGCAGGTCTTTGAAAACCGGGGTGGATCTAGAAACGTAGTTTCAGATTGAGACCCACTAGGATATTGTTGTTCAGGAAGTCTTCGTCGGTAAAAATAGTGCTGATCTGGTTGACGAAGGCGCCGAGGTCGTCGATTCTCATATCGCCCTCGACTCCCAGGGCCAGCCAGGGAAGGATGTTCACATCGATACCGGCACGGGCATCCACGATAAAATAGGATTCGGTTGTGGCTGGATTGAAGGCTCCGTTGTCGATGGCCACCACAAAAGCCGACCCTATGCCCAGGTACGGTTCAATAAGTCCAAAGGGACCGCGCAGTATGGTGGAGACCCCGGCGGTTATGTCATAGCTATTGGTGGTGAAATCGTAGGACAGGGCCTGGGCATCAACTGCCATGCCGATCCATGGTTTGAAATTCCATTGCAGGCGGATACCGGGAAGATATCCTTCGAAATTGGTGGCGGTGACATCTGCGACACTCATCATATTGGTGATTCCGATGTCGATCACGCTCGGGCTGGCAGCTGTCAGGGTGCCAGTGACCGCGATGAGAAGGACCAAAGCCAGAATCAGTACTTTTTTCCTCATGGTGTATCTCCTTATGATTATTGTACGGTTTACAATCCAATTGTAAATTGAGCTTGTATTTCATAGTACCGGATATATTACATGCACGCAACAAAAATCAAGGGCATCCATGGGGCGTTTCCAGGGGTATGGTTCAAGACCTTGGTTTACATGGTTGATTTAAATGTAATAAAATTGTCTTGCGTATTCTTAAGCACAGGAGTAACATTTTTATGTACAGATATATAGTCCCTTGTGGGGCAAAGCCATCAGAGGAGGTGCGATTTGAGTACTGTCAGATCTATTCTCGACGAGAAAGGTAGTGAAGTCATAAGCGTCCGGCCCGACGATACGCTTGCACAAGCGATTCTCAAACTCTCCCAGCACCGAATCGGCGCGGTACTGGTTTTGGGGAAAAAAGGAGAGATCAAGGGAATTCTTTCTGAACGGGATATCATCCGCCATCTTTCTGGACGCATGGAATTATCGGCTAACGTTCCGGTTTCCGAATTCATGACCAAGAATGTAAACTATGTGAAACCCCACCAAAGTCTTGATGACTGTCTGCAGCTGATGACAGCCAAGCATTTCCGCCATCTTCCCGTAGTCGATGAGGCCGGTGCTGTGGTCGGGATCGTGTCGATTGGAGATGTAGTGCGGGCGGTGCTTGCTGACCGCGCCTTCCAGATTGGCCAGCTGGAGTATTACATAACCAGCAATATCTGACATGTGGTCGCTTCTTCCAGTTCTCCTGTTATTCCTATTGGGATATCTACTGCAAAAGGCCCGGTTCCTCACCGCGGCCTCCCTTATCGGCATCAGAAAGCTGGTGTCCACCTTGGCGTTGCCTGCCCTGATATTCCAGGCTTTCTCTTCTTTGGAGATGGAACGCCGCTATGTGCTTTTGGTCGCCATCATATTTCTGGTAGGTGTTCTTATGGTTCTGATAGGGCGCCTTGTAGCGAAACCCCTGCATATGGTATCCCCGTATTTCCCACTCCTCATGGGTGGTTTCGAAATGGGCATGCTGGGTTACGCGCTGTTCCTGTCGGCCTATGGAGAAGAGCACTTGGGAAAGATGGCCTTGATCGATCTTGGCCAGGTGGTATTCGTGTTCTTCGTGCTTATGGCGCTCTTGCTCCGCCTGCGGGATGGGGCGCGCGATACAAAGGTCCTAATCCGCCAATTCGCCACCTCGCCGGTGATTCTGGCCATCTGTGCTGGTATGGTGGTATCCTTGGTGGGGGACCGGGTGCCTGAAGGATCCTTCACCAACTCCCTGGGGGAGGCTTTGGGTAGCTTTATCACCCTGCTGGCTCATCTGACGGTTCCTTTGATAGCCATCACCATCGGGTATGGCATCCATATCGGAAGAGCCGGTTTGATGGAATCCCTGAAGACCATCGCCATCAGAAAAATCCTGTTGATGGGACTAGCCTTGGCGATCAACCATTTCGTGGTGGAGGGGGTGCTCCATCTACCGCGGATCTACTGCCAGGCGGTGCTGGTGATGTTCCTCACTCCACCGCCTTTTATCATTTCCATCTATCTGCGGCCGGACAACCAGGCGGATGCCGATTATGTCGCCAACACCCTCTCGTTGGACACCCTGGTGTCAATTATCATGGTGATGGTCGTTTCGGTGGTCTATCCATAGGGGACTTGGTAGAGGACCAGCTGGTCTTTGTGTAAGTCCGACTATCTGGAAACCGCACGTTTTAACAGCCAGACCGCACGTTCTACCCGCCACATTCCTGTGTTTCCATGGGATACTCGGACGTGCCGTTCTCCCAGTGTGGGAGTCGGATGAGGAGGTCCTGATGGAAATTCAATGTACACCGATAGGCAAAGTGCGGGCAGACAGATCGTTCGCTATCGAACTGGAAGCGGCTTTGGCGCCCGGCTTGCAGGGGTTGAAAGGGTTCAGCCATGTATTGGTGGTATGGTATGCCAACCAATCGCCATTATGGGACAATCGGGCACTGCAATTGGACAAACCCTACCGGTTGGCACCAGAGAAACTGGGCGTGTTCGCCACACGCTCCCCGTATCGTCCAAACAATCTCTGTGTCAGTGTGGCTGCCGTTTCTTCGGTGGATGTGGCCAAGGGGTTGATCAAGCTCTGGTGGATCGATGCCGCAGATGGGTCACCTGTGCTCGATGTGAAGCCGTATCAGCCGTGTGCGGACACCGTGGGGAAAGTAAAACTTCCCGAATGGTGCGCTCATTGGCCACTCTGCTATGAGGATAGCGCCCGGCTCCCTTGGGAAAAGGAATTTCTGTTCTGATGTGGCGGAGTAGGTACGACAGGAGTTAGGTTGCGATAGATTCAGAGAAGGGCGATCGGGATGTTGATCTCAGTAGTCTTTTCTCCTGTGGGATACCGCTGGAATTCCCAGAAACCCAGCGGTTTGATCTCCTGGCAGGCAAACCAGCTTTGGTAGATATAGCGGTAGGTCTCGTGTAGAGTGGACACATCGCCAGTATGGATAAACTGTAGGTAAGAGGCCGCGGGAATGTTTTTTATCGTGAAGATCGGCTCCTGAAGTACCTGAGGGTCAGTCTCCAGCGCACAGAGCACGGACATCCCACCCACGGCTTCATCTTCGGTCCAGGCTGAGTATTGATGGAAGGTCTCTGGCGGGAGGCGGCCAGCCACCCGGTCCTGTATGCGCATGAAGGTCGCCCAGGCTTTATGGTAGGAGGTTGTGGTGTTTTCCATGAAGAAGGGCAGCCCGGTCAGTGTGAAGGCCGGCCGGTCCAGCAATTGGCTGGGGCTCTGGGTGAGCTGTACCTTCCCTGGTTCTAGGCGGGGGACGATCTGTTCAAGACAGGTAAAGGGGATGTATCTGAGCTGCCGTACCTGTTTTGGGGTGGTGGCAAAACGATTCCTGAAAGCTCTGGAAAAAGTCTCATAATCAGGAAAACCTGATCGCTGGGCGATTGCTCCCAGGGGTAATTGGGTGTCGGCCAGCTCCTTGGCTGCTCTGGAAAGGATACGCCCGCTGATATACTCCTTAGGACTCATCCCGGTGATTGCAGAGAACAGGCGGGCAAAATGATAGATGGAATAACCTGCCAACTGGGCCATTCCCCCTGAGGTACGTATGATTTGTCCAGGTTCCCCGGTATCCAGCGCTTTTTCGAAAAGGGCAATCGATCCACAGACACAATCAAATCCTGTCATGGCATGGATGATAGCATGGATTGCCTGGGGAGTGGCTATTGACATCAGGGTTTTTCTCATCTAGGGTCAATGTGATTGGACCTCGGCATGATTTAGGCTTGATCTGGCTGCATGCGGCAGAGTGTGCGCCGGGTATGGCTTGAAAGCCAGGACACGGACAGTTCTCAGATCGATGGGAACCGATGGATGGATTGGTGTACAAGGAGGCTGGCAATGCGTTTGGCGATTTATGGAGCGGGATCTTTGGGAACCGTGCTTGGTGCGTATCTTGCCAGAAACGGAGTGGCGGTTGATCTGATAACCCGTAACATTGAACATGTGGCGGCTTTGAATGCCCACGGTGCCCACGTGGTGGGGAAGGTGGATTTCACCGTACCGGTACATGCGCTGCTTCCGGCTGAAATGGAAGGAGTGTACGACGGGATTTTCCTGCTTACCAAACAGTTGGAGAACCCATCCGTGGCGCATTTTCTTGAACCCCATCTAGCCAGGAATGGCATGCTGTGCACCATGCAGAATGGCTTGCCTGAACCTGGCCTGGCTTCAGTATTCGGTGAAGAACGGGTGGCGGGATGTGCCATAGCCTGGGGAGCGACCCTGCTTGGAAGCGGTGTGGTGGAATTGACCAGTGAGCCCGATAGCCTTACCTTCAGCCTGGGCATGGTTGGGAAGTCCAACCCCGAGTCGCTGGAACAGATTGCCGTTATCCTTAGGAACATGGGACCTGTGGTGATTGAGAAGAATTTTATAGGCGCTCGTTGGTCAAAACTGCTGATCAACACGGCTTTCAGTGGCATGGCGACGGTTCTCGGCTGTACTTTTGGCGATGTGGTGGACAACCCGCTTGCCAGGCGGCTCGCCCAGACCATCATGAAGGAATGCATCGATACCGCCCGGGCCGCCAAGGTGACAATCGAGCCTGTGCAAGGCAAGGACATTGTCCGGCTGTTCGATTACTCCACATCAGTGAAACGCTGGATCTCCTATAAGCTGATACCGTTGGCCATGAAGAAGCACCGTGCCCTGAAACCCAGCATGCTGCAGGATATCGAGAAGGGCAAACCCTGTGAGATCGAGGCGATCAATGGCGTCCTTTCCCGTGAGGCGTCCAAAAACGGTATCTCCACCCCGGTCAATGATACCGTGGTGGCTATCGTGCATCGGATCGAAGCGGGAGAAATACAGTCAGGAATGGGGAATCTGCGGTTTTTCGCATGATAGGCCGCTGATACCCGGATACAGAAAAGCCGCCCTGGTCTTGTGGACCTGTGCGGCTTTTTTAGAGTCTGGAGGTATGGGGATTCGAACCCCAGGCCTATAGATTGCGAACCTATCGCTCTAGCCAACTGAGCTATACCCCCATAGGCATGAATAAACTATATCAGAGACCAATCTTAGTCAAGGGGAGCCCATTGGGAAATCCATGTGGAAAACCATAGGCACCGCGCGAAGACCCCACGCCTTCGCCGCCGTACCCAAGGGCCCCATCACTTCAGTAGTTCAACCGTGCCATCCTTGTGGTATTCATATAGTTCCACGGTATCCACCGTGTCGGTGGTGGTGATCACGACAAAGGTGCTAGCTTCAGGATGATAGGTGTTCTCATCAATCCATGCACCACTGTTCGCATAGAATTTCTCCCCGGAACCGGGAAGCTTTTCCAATACCGGCCTATGGGTATGTCCAAATACCACTACATCCACCTTGTGAATGGAATCGGGATTTCCCAGATACTGTTTTTTGGCCTGTTTGAAAAAATACCCGCTATCCAGGGTACCCGCCACGCTCTCAATGAATGGAGTCTTCTTCGCCACAAGATTGATTTCCTGGTTTTTCTCCCATGTGCGCTGATAATTCCTGAAAAGCGTCGGAGCTGAGATAGTGCCATCGTCCTGCACAATGGGGTAAAAATCCGCTATCGAGTATTTCCCATTATAGCCATTGTGTCTTACATCGATGACCCGGTCCTCGAATCTCTCAAAGGGAGTGAGGCGGTTCATCTCACCGCTCCATATCCTATAGTACAGATAGGCACCATACTGATCGGGATCTGTTTTGGGATCCGGAGCCTTGAGAATCTCTGGATAGTCCTTTTTGATAAGCGGCTTGCCCTGTAGGACAAAGCTGGCGGCGACCCGTGCATAGAAATAGCCAGGAGGCAGGATAGTATCCGTACTGCCGGTTAATTCCCGGTTGGAAACGCTATCTGGAGCAGAGAACACGTCATACCGGTGTCCATGTTCTATCACAATCTCATTGCGGACTCCGGTCACATACGCCCCCAATCCACGCGCATCCCGTGCTTGGTGTATGCCTGGCAAAACCTCTTCCAGAACATTGCTTTCCAGAAGCATGTCATGGTTTCCCGGCACATAGGTCAGTTTTATGCCTTTTTCCATCAGGGCTTGCAGTTCATCAAACACGTCTTGGTTGGTTTTCACGACTTGCCGGAAAAAGGCGGCAGAATCATTGTAGGCGGGATACGTCAAAGGGAGAAACCAATCATCCAGGAAATCTCCCGCGATGACCAGCTCACTGACATCCGGCGTATTCCCCAGACGTTTGAGGAATCCAATGAATACGCTGCGGTTTCGGATATTCTCCGAGTATCGATCATCGATGCCGAAATGAAGGTCGCTCACCACAACCACTTTGTTTCTTGCATCCCCTTGTACTGGCCATAAAACACCAGTATTTTCGGATGCGCTTTCCGTTTCAGGTATGCTTTCGCAACCCAGAAGGCTCAAGACAATCACCATTGCCACACATAACACCAGTAGTTTCCTCATGTTTTCCTCCGCTCATATAGAATATAGGTAGATGGAATCTGTCGCAAGGAATGGCAAAGTGAACCCAGGGAAGGGACCTGGGGATCCATCAGGATAGCGAGGTCTCAAAATCCTCCACTGTCATGGGAGGCGAGAAAATATAGCCTTGGACCATGTCGCATTTGGCCCGTCTGAGGAAATCCACCTGCGATTGAGTCTCGATACCTTCCACGATAACCTTGGCTCCGGTCTGGACAACACCTTTTATCAAGGTTTCAATGAACAGCTGCATGCGGTCCTTGTTATCGACATCCCACAATAAAGTCTTGTCCAATTTCACACACTCGAAGGGGAGATTGATCACATAGGAGAGGTTCGAGTATCCCGTGCCGAAATCATCCAGATGGAAGAGGATCCCCTGCTCGATCAGCGGATTCATAATTGAAAGTATTTCCTGATACGAAGCGCCTATAAAGGTTGATTCGGTGATCTCGAGCTTGATGGTTCCGCGGGGTATCTGGTAGGATCCGAGCAATCCCACGATATTCTCCAGCAGATGGGTGTCGACGAATTGCTGTCCAGAGAAATTTATGGAGATGGAGGGAATCTGGAGGCCTTTCTTTTGCAGGCGGTTGATGAATATGCATACCTGTTCGAATACCCACATGCCGACTAGGTTGATCAGCCCGGCCTCTTCCGCAAGGGGTATGAACTCAGCGGGACCCACTTCCCCGAGGATTTCGTCATGCATCCGGATCAAAGCCTCAGCCATCATCATCTTTCCGTTATCCAGATTGTAGATGGGTTGGTAGTTGAGGGTGAAAGTACCACTCGTTATCCTCTTGCCAAGTTCCTGGATCAGTCTGTTGCGGCGTTTCATGGCTCTGAAGGTCGATTCGTCGCAGAGGACCCCTTGCCGCTTACCCAGTTTCTTGGCGGTACGCATGGCGTAGTCCATCAAGGCGATGGGATCCACCGGTTCTTCCGTTTTGAAAGGAAACCTGAGCACGACCATGGAGGCTCCCAGCCATACGGGAATACCATCGACAACCCAGGGAAGATTGAAACGCTCCATGGCATGTTCGATAGGTTGCCGTCCATGCCTGAGGGGATAACTGTCTTTCAGGGCGACCACAAACTCGTCTCCACTATAACGGAACACCGACTGGTTGGGAAACAATTCCCCGATTCCTTTAGCTACGGCGACCAGATAGGTATCGCCTTTTACCTGTCCATAGGTGTCATTGATCACTTGGAAATCATCCAGACTGATCAGCAGGAGCGTGGCGGAACGGTTCTTGCGGGCATTGAACTCAGTTATCTGGAAAAAGGTTTCGCGGTTGGGCAGCTTCGTCAGGTTGTCCTCGGAGATCTTCTTCGTCTGGAAGTTCAGATACACGATGAGGATCGCGATCATCATGGCGGTTCCGGACAGAATCAGGTTTGGATACAGCAGCTACAGGGCGGAGATGCCCAGGCTGAGCATCGGAAACCAGAAGATGATATTCCTCAGATAGCGTGGTATGTATGTTCCCTCAAGCGCACAAAGCGACAACCCCATGAGGGTGCAGACAAACACCAGGGCCATGGTCCAGCGGTTCAAAGGGCCGCGCACATAGTTTCCCGCTCCATCAAACGAGAAAAGCCAGCCGGTGGTGATATTGAGGCAACTTAGCAGGAGGTTGGCTACCGCCAGGATTCCCATGATGGCCAGTACGGTGTGTAGCCGTTTTCTGTGGGCAGGAGGCACTGATTCGAAGATAAACAGGAGCAGGTAGACGATGAAAAGCATGGGCATGTAGGGATAGATGATAAAGCCGAGGGTATTGGTCACCATATTGACCCACAGGGGAACTCTGGTGGCATGCATGATAGTCAGTACCGAAAGAGAATTCAGCAGATTGCAGAACAGGGTGAAATAGAGGGATAGCATGAACATCTTGTTGCGGGGAGAAGGTACGGACTGGACCCCATGGGAGTTCCCAATGAGGACAACCATGACAATGGCGGCGATAAGTTCAGGCGCAGTATTCCACAACAAACGATTTCTCCTGTACGGACCTGTACGGTATAAACCCCTTTCAACAATACCTCTCTCCCTTGTTTTCCGCAAGAAGCCACAAGGTGTCCGGGGGTGATTTACCTAGAGCGTTTCCCTGGAGACCCAAAGGCAAACTTGACGCAGTCAGCCTTCTACGTTAGGAATTCGTTTAATTTAAAAGAATTATGAGAAATTCACTTGTCATTGATCCCCAGTGTTTATATCATCGGACCAGGATGGATGTTTCCATACAAGGAGATCCACAACAGAATATGGCGGCTGCATATGGACCATCAGGAAAGGGGAAAGTCTTACAGGGGATAAAGCCCTACCTCTATTTCATCCCAGCAGTGGCTCTGTCGGTCCTGTTCAGCTACCATCCGTTTATCAAGACTATCGCTAATAGTTTCAGCCTGGTCAACTATTCAGGAAAGATAGTCAAACTAGTGGGACTGCAAAACTACCGGGACCTGTTCAGCGACAGGAATTTCCTTACCAGTCTTGCCAACACCTTGCGGTTCACGGCGGCTTTTGTGCCCCTGGATTTGTTTTTCTGTCTTGGTTGCGCTTTGCTGGTCTATCGGAAACGCCGGGGAAACGCTTTGAATGAAGCCCTGTTCATGTTGCCGATGGCCGTTGCGATGACCTCGGCGGCCATTGTGTTCAAAACGCTTTTCAATCCAACCATCGGCGTGGTCAACTATCTGTTCGGCCTCAATATCGATTGGTTCAATGATCCCTCCTGGGCAATGGTGACCATCGTGGTGCTTTGCGTGTGGATGGCGATGGGATTGGATTTTCTGTTGCTTCTGGGTGCTTTGCGCACGATTCCGCGGCATCTTACCGAGGCTGCCGAGCTTGAGGGCGCCGGGCCTCTGGTAAAATTCCTGAAGATACAGCTTCCTCTGATCTCACCCACCATATTTTTTATCGTAAGCATCCGGATCCGGGACGCCATGCTGCTCAGCGGGCCGGTCCTGGTGATGACTGAGGGAGGACCCTACCGTTCCACCCAGACTCTGGTCTACCAGATGTATGTGGAAGGCTTCAGGTCGGGAAACTACAGCTTGGGCTCCACCATAAGCGTGGTGGTGTTCCTGCTGACTTTTCTGATGATCCTGTTGGCGTTCAGATTCGAACGGAGAGGAGTATTCTACCAATGAAGCTCCATATGGGAAAAAAGGATGTAGTGGAATTCCTGACAGCTTTGCTGCTTGGAGCCATCGTGGTGTTCCCCTTGTACTATGTGTTCGCCGGTGCGTTTTTCACCATAGGCGAGTTCTCGGCCTATCCTCCATTACTGGTGCCATCCTCGTTGTCGCTGGACAATCTGATGCGGGCTATCAGGAAATCGATGCTCTTGCGGTTCATGGCGAATTCGCTGGTTACTGCCACAGTGGGCGCCGTTTTGCGCATGGTGGTGGCTATCCTGTGTGCTTTCCCGGTAGCCTTCATGCGTTTCAGGGGAAAGAATCTACTGTTCTTTTTTGTGTTGGGCACCATGATGCTTCCCAGTGATGCCTTGATCATCGAGAATTATCTGACTATCTCCAGATTGGCTCTGGTGGACAGCTATTTCGCTATCATTTCCATCTACCTGCTCGCCCCCACCCAGATGTTCATGCTCCGGCAAAGTTTCAAGACGATACCGCAGACCTACCGGGAAGCCGCGGCGATCGACGGATGTGGCGATGTGCGTTTCCTTACCCTGATTGTGTTGCCGATGACCCGGCCGGTGGTGCTGACCCTTGCGCTCCAATCCTTTGTGACCATCTGGAATACCTACTTGTGGCCGCTTCTGGTGACCAACCGTCCCTCGATGCGGACGGTACAGGTGGGTATCACCATGCTCGGTTTTGCGGAAAGTCTCGATTTCGGACCCACCTTCGCCGCTATCGCGCTTATTCTACTGCCATCAGTGGTATTTTTTCTGGTTTTCAGGAAAAAAATCGTGGAGGGCATCACCTCTGGGGCGATTGTTGGATGAATTGTGCCATGTACCGGATGTGTATAGGATTCTGTTTTGGATAGGAGGATTTCAATGGATAGATTGTCATATGTATGGAAAATCGCCGTTTGCCTGCTGATCGCTTCAGTAACCATGGGTTCTGTGTCTGCCCGGGGAGTCCAGGAGACAGAGTCGCCAGCGGCGGTTGGAACACCTGTGGAAGTCGTGTTCTGGCATTCGAGCAGTGGTTTGGCCGGTGAGGCCATGACGGATCTTATCAACGGATTCAATACCACCATCGGTACACAGAAGGGTATTGTGGTCAAAGAGGTTTTCCAGGGGAAACCCTCGGATGTCTCCACCAAACTGCGTGCGAGCCTGCAGGCAGGACGTTCCCAGGATCTCCCCGATCTGGCGCAGCTGGATGCCACCGGGGTGGTGGATGTCAGGGAATCCACCGCAACGGTTCCCATGGCGACACTCATCGGTGCCGACCCTACCTTCGATATCACCCGCCTGGAACCGGGAGCATTACTCTCTGTGACCTATAGGAACGTGTTGATCGGTATGCCATTCAATTGTTCCACCATTGTCCTGTATTACAACAAGGACGCCTTCCGTGAAGTGGGTCTGGATCCTGGGATTCCTCCACAAACCCTGGCGGAACTGGCCGCTTATGCCGGCAAGTTGGTTACGTATGGATCCGATGGGAAAACCGTAACCCGCTACGGATTCGCTGGAGTTCCCACCACGTACGAACTGGTATCCTGGATCGGACAGCAACGTGGGTATTCGTATCTCACCGATATGGCCAATGGGCATGATGGAAACCCCACCAAAGTGGTTTTCAATGAGGAAGGCACCTTGGCGGTATTCCTTGCCGAATGGAAAAAAGTATGGGAAAGCGGAGGATTGGGCAATCTGACCAGCAATGTGAGCCAGGAGTTCGCCGCGGGAAAAGTCGCCATGTATGCAGCCTCCACCAGTGGGTTGTCCACCTTGCTGGCCTCAGTTGGGGGCCGGTTCGAGGTGGGTGTCGGATATCTGCCACGGGTCAATGCGGCTTCGGATGGCGGAGTCAACGTCGGTGGTGGAGCGATTTTCGCTTTTGAGAATGGCAACGATCCCCAGAAAAAAGCCTCCTGGGAATTCCTGAAGTTCCTCATGGAAGCCCAATCCCAGTTTGAATGGCACCGGAAAACCGGCTATTTCCCCGTGAATCTGGATACGTACAGTCTTCCTGGATTTATCGCCCATCTTGAGACAAATCCCCTGTTCAAGGTAGCCATCAACCAGCTGCATGACAGCGATCCCCACATACAGAGTGTCTGGTGGCCAAACAGCTATCAAGCTTACTATGAGATCCAGAACGGTATCCGGGAAATGCTGGAAAAGGGGAAAAGCATCGACGAGACGGTTGCCAGTCTCGCCAGTGTGCTGAATAAGAACATCGCGGATTTCAACCGGATGAATCCCTAGGGTTTACCGGTAGGGTGTCGCCGTCAGGACTGGAACCCGCCTGGGGTTCCAGCCCTAGTGGCTTGGTTTAGTGGTCCAGCTTGGGTGAGGCGCCGGTTTGGGGGCGCCCAGTCTGGTTTCGGTTATTTCGCAGAAAACAATTCGCGGGCGCCTTGGTAGACTACCGCGATCAGATCGGGAACATCCTTGGCATCGATACTGGAGAATGCCAGACGGAGATATTTTCCTTGCAACGAGATGGTGCCGACTCCATAGTTGTTGAGCAAATGCAGGCGGAGAGCTTCACTGTCGCCTTTGCATCTGAATGACATGAAGTAGCCCGAATTGAAGGGAAGCGCTTCGAGAACAGTTTGTTCCTTATAGGTCTCCAGCGCTTTTTTCATCACATGGTAACGCTCTTTCAGGATTCTGAAAGAGTGGTCTTTCTCTGCCTGATGGGTCGCGTTGCGCAGACCTCTGAGCAGGATGGATTGTCCCGGTTTGCTGCAGGAAGAGACATTGCCGCGGATGGCTCCCATGGTTTTCTTGACCAGGGCTTCATAATGGGCGGGAGTGAGTCCTTTTGAACCGTAGGTGATGAATCCAACACGGAAGCCCCATACCAGTTCTTCTTTGGTGGCCGCATCGCCTTTGATAGCGAGGATATTGCTGTGGGCATCGCACAACCGGGCGAACAAGGACTCCTTGTAGACATCGTCTTCGAAGAACAACCCGAAATAGGCATCGTCGATAAACACCATGAACTTTTTTCCCGCCTCGGCTTTTTCCACCAACATGCTGGTCAAGCGGTCCGCTTCCTGGCAGGTAGGGGTGTAGCCGGTGGGATTGTTGGGGAAATTGAGCAGCAGGGAGATCTTGCCGCCGGGTATGGAATCAATGGTTTCCGATAAGCCTGCGATATTCAGATGGTCGCCTGCAAAAAACGGGAAGGAGACGATTTTCGCTTCACGCTGCTCATTGATGATGAGATTGTAATTGCCCCAGTACATGTCGGGGACAATCATGGAGGCCCCTTTTTCCAAAAACAGTGAAGCGGCTATGGAGATGGAATGGGTGAGACCCCCGGTCACCACGGGCAACGATACGGTTTTGCCAGCCATCGAGGGATTCTTGCGGCACATCTCCTCCAGCCAGATTTTTCGCAAAGCCATTTCCCCGGCGGTGGGAGCATAGGCCAACACCTCGTCATGGGTGAGATCATGGCTGAAATTATCCAGAACCGAGGCCAGTCCCATGGTGTTACCACTTTCAAGAGCCACCCCGATAGTGGCATTGTACCGTTTGGCTTTTTCTTTGGCCTCGGCCGACTGGGCAATGATTCCTTTGGGAAAATACATGCGCCGGCCATAGTCGGATAGCAATTCATCGATGATCGTACCAAAAAGGGTTTCATTCAGATTTTGTGCCAATGGATTCATGATTCGCTCCTGTGACGCTGGTTGTCATACGGTTTTACACATCGTTCCGTATGGTTTCTGAAGCATACTATAAAGCGTGGATATTGTCATCAAGATAAATTTCCCCCAGCAGGTTTCCACTGTGGTATGTTCAGTACAAGTGTATACATAATAAATAGTAAGAATAGTATTGTGTAGGATATGCAGCCTAAGTTTGGCAAGGAATATTGATTTTTCATTTGACAATTCGAATCTGTGTAGTAGAGTGGTTACATAGGCGGAATGTTGTATAAGGAAATCCACCAAGGTTTGGAATTCAACGCAAAAGGAGTGTATGTATGGCGGAAACAAAGAAAGCCCCCATTAAAAAGGGCTGGCTAAGTTGGTATTTCAATTTCAACTTGCTGTATCGGATTCTCATCGGTCTCGTTCTCGGTGCGCTTCTTGGTATTATCTTCAAGGAAAAAATCCTGTGGATAGCCCCATTCGGTGCATTGTTCGTCCGTTTGCTTAAGATGATCATGCTGCCGATTGTTCTGTCCACCTTGATTGTGGGTGCGGCGTCGATCAGTCCGGCGACTTTGGGGAAAGTCGGTATCCGGATTGTCGCTCTGTATCTGGTTACATCCGCTTTCGCCGTCGTTGTCGGATTGGTTATGGGAACCATTTTCCAGCCAAGCGCCGATATGGCCACCCTGGCGGTTACCGCTGCGGGAAAAGCTGCAGCGAGCCAGCCTGTCTCACAGATCCTGCTGAACATCATTCCTACCAGTGTTGCCCAGGCTGTGGTGAATGAGAACATTCTGCAGGTGATTTTCTTTGCGATCCTTTTCGGTGTGGGAGTCTCCTATCTTAAAATCTCCAAAGATGAGAGAATCAAGAATGCCGGCGAAGTGGTCTACAGCTTATTCGACGGGGTCGCCGAAGCCATGATGCGCATGGTCACCGGTATCATGCAGTACGCGCCTATCGGCGTATTGGCCTTGATCGCTGAAGTATTTGCCAAACAAGGGGCAAAAGTGGCCGGTTCTCTGGCTACAGTTACCATCGCGTGCTTTGTGGGATACGCCATCCATGTCATTCTGGTATATGGTGGTCTGCTGAAAATCAACAAGCTGAGCATCAAACGCTTCTTCAAGGATGCCAAAGATCCGTTCATCACCGCCTTCGTTACCAGAAGTTCCAATGGAACCCTGCCTATCACCATGAAAGCGGCGGAAAATCTGGGAATCTCCAAGAACATCGCAGCGTTCTCGCTCCCCCTGGGCGCGACCATCAATATGGATGGAACCGCTATCTATCAGGGTGTCTGTACTATTTTCATTGCCTTGACTGTGACTGGCAACAATTTCACCCTGGCCCAAATGGGGCTGATCGTCCTTACCGCCACACTGGCTTCCATTGGAACTGCCGGAGTGCCGGGTGCTGGTGCGATCATGTTGCTGATGGTGCTGGAATCGGTTGGATTGCCTGTTAAGGAAGGTACCGCCGTGGCGGGTGCGTATGCCATGATCCTTGGCATCGATGCCATTCTCGATATGGGCCGCACAGCTTTGAACGTCACTGGAGACCTTGTTTGCACAACCGTGGTATGCAAGGGCATGAAACAGCTCGATACGAGCAAGTGGGCTTAAGTACGGATTTGTGATTGACTCGGTTGTAAGAAAGACCATCGCACGGGCGCAATACCCAAGCGGTGGTCTTTTTTTAGGGCTGTGATGGTCGGTTTTATGATTGGGGAAGGGGTTGTTCCACCGCCCAGGAGAACATTTCCAATACCCGGCGGGAAACATTTTTCAGTTCATAGTGTTCCTCAGCCGTGCTGAATTCGATGGAACTGGTGAAAAACCGTTTATGGAAGGCATGCTGGGTGATAGCTTCCCGGCGGATGGTGATGATATCGGCGGGAGACACCAGATTCGAGGCCACTATGATGATGCGATAGATGGTTACCACCAGCATCCTCCGTCGGCCTTGATAGATGCCTGTGGCGAAACAGTTGATGGTCTCATATGGATACAGCACGCTGGCCAGGGCTTTGGTCTCGGTTCTGAATCCATACAGGTCGTAGACATAGAGTTCCTGCATCCTGGTGATGATATCCTTGGTCCCGCTCGATCCTCTCGCCATACCGTACGCCTCCCTGTTTCCAGAACATCATACCACACAAGTCGGTCTTGTCTATCGATATCAGGATTTCATTTGAAATGAACAGGCGGGTGATGTATGATCTTGGTGCCTGGAGGTGCGAGATGGACAAAGCTATCGGAGTGATCGGGGGTGTGGGGCCATATGCGGGAATCGATCTGGTGAAGAAGATTTTCGATCATACCCAGGCTACCAGGGATCAGGAGCATATCGACCTGTATCTGACTTCCTGTCCTTCCATTATACCGGACCGCACTGAGTATCTTCTCAGGGGAGGCGCGGATCCCGCCGAAGGGATCTATGCATGTTTTGACAAGCTTGCGCGCATGGGAGCCACTGTGGTGGTGATTCCCTGCAATACCGCGCATGCACCGGCAATCTATGGTCGGGTGTACAAACGGGCCTTAGCCGCTTTTCCACAGGTGCGGTTTCTGAATATGATTGAGGAAACCTGCCACTATATCGCCACCTTGTTTCCCGCAGGTGCCGAAATAGGTCTGATGGCCACATTGGGAACCCATGGGGTGGGTCTGTATCGCGATTATCTATCCAAGTATCCATTCCTACATCTGTTGGAGCCCGATGAGGATGGGCGTAAACGGGTGCATCAGGCTATCTATGACCGGTCTTTCGGAATAAAAGCCATTTCCCCGGTTTCACAGGCGGCCACGGATCTGTTATTGACCGAGGCCAGGAAACTGGTTGCCCGGGGGGCCAAAGCCCTGATTCTGGGCTGCACCGAATTGCCTTTGGCCATCCACGAAGGTATGGTGGATTGCCAGCTGGTGGATCCCACCGATACCGTGGCCAAAGCCGCGGTGCGCGAAGCCGCTCCAGGAAAACTGAAATAATATCTGGCCTGATCGTGGCACCTGACCTGAATACATACAGATGGTAGCGGTGGAGGACCTGTTTCAATGGGTATAGTTGCTAAACCGGCTTTAAGAACAGCAGGATGGGAGAAATGCGGGTCGTTCCCTGCCCTTGTCCGGCAAAGCCGGATGACCGATGAGGATATAGTTTTCAAAACGATCACCGATGTGGATTTCGCGGACATCAACCTGACCAACCTCTCCTTTAGCCAGGTGCTATTCGATCATTGCCGGTTCGATGAGGCTTGTGTGGCTAAAGCTTCCTTTAGAGAAGTGGTGTTTGAATCGTGCGCTTTCTCCAACCGGAAATTCACCGATGGCTGGTTCAATCATTGCGAATTCCGCAATTCCAAGGGAGTGGGCGCCGATTTCACCGGAAGCCAGATGATGCATGTCTCGATGGTAGGCTGCAACCTGACCTATGCCGATTTTTCTTTAGTGAGGTTCGGGAATTGCTCGATAGTGGATTGCGATATGAAGGATACCGTGTTCCATGGATGCCAGCTGAAGGCCATGGAGTTGGAGCGGTCCAGTTTTGTAGGGGCTGATTTCTTCCATACTCCATTGCGGAATATCGACTTTTCTTCATGTGAATTCACTTCCATCCATGTATCTGAGGAAGCGGTCGAATTGCGTGGAGCGATTGTGAATGTATACCAGGGGGCCGATCTGGCTAAGCTGCTGGGAATAGTGATCAAAAACGAAGATTAAGGATTGGGTGCTATAAAAGGAGCTGGATATGGATACGCTGTACAACACGATGCGGCCTTGGGAGATGCCAGAACAGAATGGCATGAACCGATTGCCGATGGGTGCGTTGTCATTTCCCTTTGATGATCCACAAGACGCCTATGCGGATGCGGCCAATGGTCCTTTGCACCGCAACCTGGAGCTCAATGCCAGATACCAATCGTTGGATGGTCAGTGGAACTTCCGTCTCTATCAATCACCCATGGATATCCTAGGTTCGATTCTGGTGGACAGGGCGGCTTCCGGTTGGGATTCCATTGTGGTTCCCGGTAGTTGGAGTGTGCAGGGGTATGACAAACCCCATTACACCAACGTCTCGATGCCCTTTGATGAAATCCCGCCCAATGCTCCAAAAATAAACCCTACCGGGGTATATCGGCGGGTATTTGTGATTCCAGAGTATTGGAAGGGCGGCAGGACCGTTTTACACATCGGTAGTGCCGAGAGTTATCTCGAAGCCTATGTGAATGGAGCTTTTGCGGGTAGCTCCAAAGATAGCCGCTTGCCCTGCGAGTTCGACATCACCCCATGGCTTGGCTCTGGTGAGAATATTTTGGTTCTGATAGTTGTGCGCTATGGCGATGCCAGTTATGTGGAGGACCAGGACCAGTGGTGGTTTGGAGGAATCCATCGGAGCGTATGCCTGTACCATACCGCCAGCGTGTATCTGGCCGATGCCGACATCCGTCCTGTTTTGGATGATTCACTGCTTCAGGGGACACTGAAAGTACGGTTGACCATCGGTTGCAGCGGATCCATCGGTGTGCAATCCATTATCCACTTGGCTCTACATGATCCCCAGGGGAAGCCGGTGGCGATGCATGACGCATCCATCGATCCCTCCTATCTGACAGGACGTTGGGAAGTGGAAGCCTCCATACCCGTAGAGAATCCCCTGCTTTGGAACCATGAGAAGCCCCATCTGTACACGCTGGTGATGTCGCTGGCGGATGCCCCTGATCATTGGATAGACCACCGTGCCTGCCGTTTGGGCTTCAGAACCATCCGTATCGCCCACAAAGCCCTGCTGATCAATGGAAAACGGGTGCTGATCAAGGGCGTGAACCGCCATGAACATGATGACTGCATGGCGAAAACCATCGGAATGGAAAGCATGCTTCAGGACGTGCTCCTGATGAAACAGCATAATTTCAACGCGGTGCGGACCTGCCATTATCCGAACGATGAACAGTGGTACGAGTTGTGCGACGAGTATGGTCTGTATGTCATGGATGAGGCGAATATCGAATGCCACGCCTACTATGACCATCTGTGCCGCTCATCCCGCTGGACCCAGGCGTTCCTGCTCAGGGGACAGCGGATGGTTCTTAGAGATAAAAACCATGCCAGTGTGATCATCTGGTCGCTGGGAAATGAAAGTGGCTATGGGGAGAACCACGATGCGCTTGCGTTCTGGATCCGTCGGTTTGATCCCACCCGTCCGTTGAGTTATGAGGGGGCGGTGCGTCCCGAATGGGGGCAGGGTCCCCATACCTTGGAGAGTCTGCGGCGGGGTCAGGGGGTCACCGATCTGATCAGTCCCATGTATCCTCCGATCGAGCTTATCGAAGCCTGGGACAAGTCTTCTGAAACGGATGGGGACGGGCGGCCGATGATTATGTGTGAATACAGCCATGCGATGGGTAATTCCAATGGCAGCCTTGCCGACTACTGGAAGGTTATCCGCTTTTCCCGGGGTATCCAGGGAGGTTTTATCTGGGATTGGGTTGATCAGGGTATCCTGGTGGATGATGCGGGCAAGCCCGTGGGTCCACGCGATAAACGGTTGGCTGCCTATGGCCCCAAGGATTCCCTGCTGGCGGCTCCCGCCTGGCGGTATGGCGGGGATTTTGGCGATGATCCCACCGATTATGACTTTTGCCTGAATGGTCTGGTGTTTCCAGACCGTTCCCTCAAACCAGCCATGGCCGAATGCTCCAAGGTATTCCAGAGTGTGCAGCTTACTTCTGTCCATCCGGCTTCAGGAGTGTTTGTTGTGGAGAATCTTCTGGATTTTTCCGATTCCTCCCTGTTCACCCTTGGCTGGCGGCTGATCTTTGATGATCCCAACCACAAGTGGGACCCCTTGGAAGAAAAATTATCTGGCGCAGTAGAACTGCCTGTCCTGCAGGCTGGCGCAAGCACACAGTTCACTATTGAAGCGTTGGCGGACAGCCAGATCAGGGCGCTGCTTGCCGAGACTTCGGTCTCCATCCTGTTTGAGGCGCGTCTGGCCATCGGTACCAATTGGGCTTTGGCCAATCACCGGATTGCCTGGGAACAATTCTCTCTATCAGTGTTCAGACATCCTGCATTGATAGCCTCGAAACCCATCGTCATGGATAAAAACAACGGTATTATCAGTATTAAGAACACCGGATACCAGGCGACATTCTCGCCAGAAGGTTTTCTTGCATCTCTGGTATTCGCTGGTCAGCCCGAATTACTGGATAGGGCGCTGCGGATGGATGTCTATCGTGCTCCAACCGAGAATGATGGGCTGAAAAATTTCCAAACCAGCCAGGCCTTGGCGAATTTTGATTTCTATCATCATGGAAAAGCCGTCAACACTTGGTTGGAACAGCGCATTGACCAGCTGGTTTTCAAACTGGAGGAATCCAGGATGGACACGGATGGAACCCTCCATCTGGCGCATCAGGTGCGCACCGTGACCGGTGTCGACCTCGGAAGATTCATCCAGACATGGTCGTGTGCTGAAAACGGCATGGCCGGAAGGTTCACCATGGATATTGGACCATGTGTTTCCGACCTTCCCCGCGTAGGACTGGTGTGTGGTCTTGGAACTCCCTGGAAGAACGTGGTCTGGTTTGGCCGGGGACCCGGGGAGAATTATCCCGATCGGAAGGAAGGCTCGCCAATCGACATCTACCAGAGTACCATTGATGGTCTATATGTGCCCTACATTGTGCCACAGGATAATGGCGTGAGAACCGATGTGTACCGTCTTGATCTGATAGCCCCACAATCGCGGTCCGGTACCGCCCATACTGTTCGCATCACCTCCCAGGACCCGCTGGCTTTCAGTATCAGCCGCTTTGAAGCTGAACAGTTGTGGCGGGTACGGCATGCTGACGAACTGGTTCCAATGTCCGGTTCGCAGCTCAATCTGGATGCGGTTTTACGGGGGGTGGGCACCGCGACCTGTGGTCCCGATACCCGGGAGGCCTATCGGGTCCGTCCGGGAGTCTACCATATGGAACTGAGCTTCACGTGTGCACTATGAATGCGCGCACTTTGGGTTCCCCACGAAGCCTGATGGAGGGGGTGTGATACTCTTTCCCTGCGTGGTTTTTTATTGTAGAGTTAAGGACACATACGGGAGGCTCCAATGAAAATCCAGAAAAGCATGGTCATGATCACGTTGATGGCTCTCTTGTTACTGCCGGCGTATTCCCTTGTGGCTTCGGACACCTCGGGAAACACAACTTTGGGAGGAGTGAATGGCTATATCGCCATCCCCAGCGCGGAACCTGTGTTCAGTGGTGAAAACGCTACGGTGACCACGGGCTATTCGGCGATTTTCAACACCACCAGTTTCGCCCATATACCCTTCCTGCAGATTGGATTCGCACAAAATGTGGAAATCAGTGTGGCTGCAGATATCGGTGCCGATACCGATATCCTGCTCAACACAAAATGGAGATTCTCCCATTCCGGTGATACCTCGTTCGCGGTGGGAGTGATCGGCCAGGCAGTGGATGTGGCCACAAATGTATCTTTTGCCGGCCAGCTGTATGTTGTTTCCACCTTCACCGGGTCCTTCATTGATCTACCAGCCAAGACCACTATCCTGCTGGGATATACCTTTGACAATACCATGAACAGCGATATCGACTTCGGCATGGGTATTGAGGCTCCCTTTTTCAGGGATGTGTTCAAAGACAAGGTCAAGTTCCTGATTGATTTCGGAAACGTCTCCTACAGCACCTCGCCCAGTGGTGGCAATGCGGCTTCCCGGGGGTTGGTGAATGTTGGTCTGCGGTTGCTGCCGATCGAAGTGCTCAAAGCGGTGTATTTCTCCCTGGATATCCGGGCGATGGATCTCCTGGATGCTTCTGGCCGGGCGCTCAGCGCGGGAGTTTCCATCTCTTTCAGGCCTTAAGAACCTTACAGGCAAGAGGCTTCTCCTATGTAATGGAGATACTATCGTAGTAGATGTCTTTTTGTAAAAATTCCTTGCGCTTTTACGGGATGCGTGTTACTTTTTAATAGTGAGTGAGTGTTCACTCACTATTAGGAGGGTTCCTCCATCTGATACGGACAAGGAGACGGCATGGCTGATACCACAATGCTGGTGGAAACTCCGAACATGAAACTCAACCGGCGGACGTTCGATAATATCCCCAAGGAGAAGCAACGGCATATCCTGGAGATTGCCACCTGGGAGTTCGCCCAGCGCGGATTCGAGAACGCCAATATCAATACTATTGCCGAGAAAGCGGGGATCAGTGTCGGGTCCTTGTATAAATACTTCGATTCCAAAAAGCAATTGTTTCTGATGACTGTCCAGAGCGGAGTCGAGGTGCTTGAGGAAACCCTGGCTTCGGTGATGGAATCCGATCTATCCATTATGGGAAAAATTGAGAAAATCATCCGGGCAGTCCAGACCACCTCCCGGGAAAAGAGTTCTTTGATACAGCTGTACAGCGAGATGACCGCGGTAGGCAATGCGGAGTTGGTAAAACAGCTTTCCTTCAATATTGAATCCATTTCAGCGACCATCTATACCCGCATGATACGGGAAGGACAGGCTTCGGGAGAACTCAGACCGGATATGGATGCCGCCATGGCGGCGTTTCTTTTCGACAATCTGCTCATGTCGCTGCAGTTCTCCTATGCCAACGAATATTTCCGCGAGCGTTTCAAGGTCTATGTTGCCGAGGATATCCTGGAACATGATGACTTTGTGGTCAACCAAATGCTGGGATTCGTGCAATCGGCCCTCATTTCTCCCCAGAAAATCTGATACAGGAGGCAGAAAGCCATGGCGACACAAAGAACCGGATACGTGATCACCTATGATGTCGGCACCACCGGCATGAAGACCTGCCTGTTCGGACTTTACCATAGACTCCAGCTGATAGCCTCAGCCATGTGTCCCTACAACCTGTATCTGCTGGACGATGGCGGAGTCGAACAGGATCCAGAGGAGTGGTGGCAAGCCATGCGCACCACTACACAACAGATATTGCGGGAGACTGGTTTCGATCCCAAACAGATCAGCGGGGTTTCGTTTTGCTCACAGATGCAAGGTCTGGTCCTGGTCGATGAAAACGGAGATCCGCTGCGGCGGGCGATGAGCTACATGGACCAGCGGGCTAAACAGGAACTCCACGATGGCCTGTGCCGGGGGCTGACAGTTTCAGGGGCAAACCTCCGCAAGCTTGTCACTTCGATAGCCATAACCGGAGCGGTGGCGCTTAGTGTCAAGGACCCAGTATGGAAATACCACTGGGTTAAGAACCATGAACCGGAGATTTTCAGCAAGGTACACAAGTGGCTGGATGTCAAAGACTATCTTATCTCCCGCTTGACCGGTTCGTTCGTGACCACCGAGGATTCTGCCTTCGCCACCATGCTGTATGACATACGCGCTGGCAAACGTGGCTGGAGCAAGACTATCTGCGCTATGCTGGGAGTGGATATGCGGCATCTGGCCCCAGTGGTACGGTCGATTGACCAGGTAGGCGCCATCACCTCCAAAGCCGCGGCATTTCTTGGTCTGTCACCGGGAACCGCAGTGTTCGGGGGTGGGGGCGATGCGGCGATAACCGGCCTGGGAGCAGGTGCCACCCGACCTGGCTCCAGTTATGTCTACATGGGAACCTCGGGATGGGTCTCCACGGTGGTGGACCACAGCATTGTGGATCCGGCCACCATGACCGCGGCGATTGTCAGTTCAATCCCCGGATATTTCAATTATTTCTCGGAACTGGAGACGGCCGGCAAATGCCTTGAATGGGTGCGGGACCATCTGGCTTTGGACGAGATCAACATTTATCTGAAAAAGACCCGGATCGATGATTCCGAGGAAGCCAACCGCACCAATCTGTACGATTACATGTCCACGGTGATCAAGGATGTTCCCGCGGGCAGCCATGGCGTGGTCTTCACTCCCTGGTTACGGGGGAACCGCTGTCCCTTTGAGGATCCTGATGTGCGGGGGATGTTTTTCAATATCAGCCTGGATACAGGCAAGACAGATTTGATCCGGGCGGTGACCGAAGGGGTATGCCTGCACATACGCTGGTTTTTCGAGGTCCAGGAAAAAAAGATGCGTACATCCTCCACCATCCGGTTTGTGGGGGGAGGGGCTTTGTCGGATGTGACCTGCCAGATACTGGCCGATTGTCTGGGCCGGAAGGTTGAGACCATCGACAGCCCCCAGAATGTGGGAGCCACCAGCGCCGCGGTGGTGGTGGGTCTGGGTTTGGGACTGGTGCCCTCGGTTGAGTCAGCCACAGACTGGGTTCCCGCCAGCAAGACCTTTTTGCCCAATGCCGCCAACAAAGCAGTGTATGACCGGAATTTCTGGGTTTTCAAACAGTTGTACACCGCCAATAGGAAGAACTACCATATATTGAATGACACTGCATGCACGTCATGGAAATCATAAAAAGAAGGAAAATCATGGAAACAACCAAAGAAACAGCTGCCGGACAATTGACGGGAAAACAGAATGCGGTCCAGTTCTTCAAGTTCGTATTGTTCTCCATCAGCGCGGGAATCATCCAGATTGTGGTATTCGCGGTATTCGAGCAGCTTCTCAAGCTTCCCTACTGGCCAAGCTATCTTACCGCGCTTGTTGCCAGTGTGGTGTATAACTTCACCGTCAACCGGCGGTATACCTTCAAGAGTTCCAACAATATTCCCAAGGCGATGGCCCAGCTGGGCATTTATTATCTGATCTTCACCCCGCTGTCCACCTGGTGGGGGGATGCGCTGGTGGCCATCGGATGGCATGACTATATAGTGCTGGGTGGAACCATGCTGATCAATTTCATCACCGAATTCGCGGTGAACCGTTTCATCATCTACCGGAAATCGATGAATACCCGTACATAAGGAGCAAGACCATGGACAATCGATATGCGATCTCCACCTATCCCGATGTGGCCGATATCACCCATCGGTTGGATGAGTTGATCAAAAAACCCATCCACAGCATCAAACCCGAAGCCCTGGCGGCCTATGAGGAGCAGTACTTTGCCAAAAAGTGCGCCAAGTCACAGGCCATAATCAAGGAAGCTATGCAGGTCATTCCTGGCGGAGTGCAGCATAACCTGGCTTTCAATTATCCGTTTCCTCTGGTGATGGCCAAATCGGAAGGACCCTATCTGTATGATATCGATGGAAACCGGTACTATGATTTCCTTCAGGCCGGGGGACCGGTGGTCTTGGGCTCTAATCCAGTGGCTGTCCGGGAAAAAGTCATCGAATTGTTGAATACCGGGAGTCCTTCGACCGGATTGTTCCATGAGTTCGAATACAGACTGGCCAAAAAGATCTGCGATAGCGTGGCCAGTGTTGAAATGTTCCGTATGTTGAATTCGGGAACTGAAGCCTGCATGGCGGCCATCCGGGTGGCCCGTCTGGCCACTGGGAAGATGAATATCGTGAAAATGGGGGGTGCCTATCATGGCTGGAGCGATCAACTGGCCTATGGTATCCGTATCCCCGGTTCCCGGGCGACCCAGGCCCGTGGCGTGCCAGGCTATATATTCAAACACACCCAGGAGTTTTTTCCCAATGATCTGCGCGATCTGGAGCGGGTTTTGCGCTTGAATCGGTTGCGGGGGGGCACCGCGGCCGTCATGATTGAGCCGATTGGTCCGGAAAGTGGTACCCGCCCGGTAGACAGGGATTTTAACCAGGAGGTTGAAAAGCTTTGCCGTCAATATGGCGCGCTGTTGGTTTTCGATGAAGTGGTCACGGGGTTCCGTATCGGCATGGCTGGAGCCCAAGGATATTTCAATGTCTCGCCGGATCTCACGGTATTTGGTAAAGTGATCGCCGGTGGATATCCTGGCGCAGGTGGTCTGGGTGGTAAAAAGGAATACATGAAATATCTGGCGGCAGGTATCCAGGCGGGCGAGAAGGTCCACAAGGCTTTGGTCGGTGGTACCATGGCGGCTACGCCGATCAGCTGTGTGGCCGGCTACTATACACTTGAAGAGATTGAGCGCACAAATGCCTGCCAGAAGGCCGGTCGGATGGGGGATTTGCTTACCGAAGGCCTCAAGGACCTGATCGTCAAACACCATCTTCCCTTTGTGGCCTTCAATCAGGGTTCCATCTGCCATCTGGAGACCGTGGGAGCGGTGCATTTCTCCATTGACTGGCACCGGCCATGGACCATTCCAGCGGTGATAGAGGTGACTTCCCAACGGAAACGGCAGATGGAATACATGGGTGCGGCCTATATGGCCGAAGGTCTGGTGACTCTGGCGGGTAGCCGGCTATACACCAGCGCGGCCTATGATGAGCAGATGATAGCTGAAGTCCTTATGGCTTTTGACCGGGTGTTCGCCCATGTGGCGGCTCTGGTTTGAAGGAAGGAGAACAACCTGTGGATATCCAGAAAGCCAAGGAAGCGGTGATACAGGCAGGACACCAGTTGGTGGCATCCAGTTTGATTGCCCGGACCTGGGGCAATGTGAGTTGCCGGATCGATGATGCGCATTTTGCCATTACTCCAAGTGGCCGTCCGTATGCGACTCTGAAGCCCGAGGATATCGTGTTGGTCTCCATCGCGGATCTTTCCTATGACGGAACGGTCAGACCTTCGTCCGAAAAAGGTATCCACGCGGCGGCGTACAAGCTGCGGCCAGCGGTCAATTTTGTGATCCACACCCACCAGCATGCCGCTTCCATGGCCAGCATCGCTAAAGAACACACCGTTGTGGAGGTCGCGGGTGGGAATCCTCTGTTCGGATGTCCCATTCCTATTGCCCGATATGCCTTGCCTGGCACCGGAAAACTGCGCAATCATGTGGCTACGGCCATTGCCGGTTCCTCCAGCAAGGCCATCCTTATGGCGAATCATGGAGCGTTGTGTCTGGGAGCCGACTATGGGGAGGCTTTTGCGATTGCCACGGAATTGGAACAGGTCTGCACCGAATTTCTTTTGGCCCGATGCGCCCGGTTGTCAGGTAAGACCGTGGATGGTTTTTCCGATATAACGCGGTGTTTCCTTGCATCCAGACAGGTCGATGGGGTGGTCCCGCCTATCCAGAACAGCTGCCATAGTCTGTGCATTGGGGGTGAAATCCTGTTTTTCGAACAAGGTCAGGAAACCCGCTATCGACTGCGGGTGGATGGACAGGTGGGGGAGGAAAACTTTCCCTACATGGTGGAATTGCATCGGCAGATCTACGCTTCGCGCCCGGAAGTGAGGTGCATTGTCCATACTTTGGATGCAGCTACCGTGGCGGTTTCGCAAACAAGGAGGACGGTGTATGCGTGGTTGGATGATTTTGCCCAGATAGTCGGAACTTCAGTGCATACGGTAGGAGGCAACAGGACTGACCGTGGGGCGGTTCTCCGCGTGATCCGGGCTTTACAGGGGCGCAACGCAGTGCTTCTGGAAAACCAAGGAGCTTTATGCTGTGCACAAACCGAGGAGGATGCTGTTGCCATTAGCGATATCCTGTGTAAAAACTGCAAGACCTATATTGTCTCAGCGCTTTTTCCAAAAGCCAGACCTATCAACACCATGGAAGCACACCTGATGCGTCTGGTGTATCGGAAAAAGTATGCGCGGATGGCTTTGAAATAGCTAGTCCAAAACTCAGTTGCCGAGCAGTTTGATTTCAGGGTGTCCCTTGTCATTCAGGCGGCGCTCGATTACCTTGTCTTTTTCAAATTTGGAAAGCAGATTGCCCAGGGTTTTGTATTTGCTCCGCTCGATCATGCGGCTTTTATCGATCTGATGGTATTTGATGCCGACAATGTTCACCAATTGCCAGTTGTCGGGTTCCATGGCATCGATGACCTTCCGGATGATTTTCTCGACATCCTTGTCGGTCTTGTTGGTATGCTCGATTTCCTTGGTCTCTTTTTCCTTGGCTGTACTGGTTTTGGTTTTTTCAGTCTTTGGAGGGGCAGGCAGAAAGGATTCTATAATGAGGATTTCATCGCAGCAATTGTTGAAGATGGGTTTATCGCTCACCGATTCCTTGGTGACGAGGTAGACTTCTTTTCCATACTTTCTCAGCATCTCCATGATGACAGTGAAATCAGAGTCGGAGGTAATGAACACATATCTGTCGATAGAGGGTTTGTCGGTGATGATGGTTTCCAGGGCTTCCAGGGAGATGATCAGATCGGCGCGGTTTTTGTAGTTGGCGGTGATTGCCGGGGTATCGCGGATGGTGAAATTGTATTCGGAGAGTTTGTCTTCGAATTTTTTGATAGCCGCGGCGTTTCCACAAGCCATTTTCACCACAAAGACATTCTCCTCGTTTCCCTCGGCATTGTGGCGTAGGGTAAGCTCGTCGAAAAGGTTCTTTAGGTCCAGATTGCTGGGGATATTTTCCAAATCGATATATATGGCATTGTTTTTTCTGATCATGATCGTCTCCTGATTGTCTCTCCCATCACTATACTACACATGCACCATTATTGACAGATGTCCATAAGAAGCAGGTATATACATGAAATATAATAAATTATAAAAGATTTGTCATTATTGGGAGAGTCCATTCCTTACGGACAACCCACTCCCAAAAGTCCGATCCATGTCAATTTTCCCCGGTTTTTCCGATGATGGAGGGTTCTTCATGCCATGGGTGCGATCCCCCTGCGGGATGTTTGGGATTGCGTGGTTTCCGGGATGGGCTATACTATGCAATCATGCGTACAGCAATGGAAATATCCAGACAAGGAGCGTTGCCTCCGATTTTGAAAAAGGTTTAGTTGATCCAACCTTGAGAACTGTCTAGGTTTCAGGGAGCGCATCCATGGCAATATTGCTTTTAATCCTTATCTACATAGCTTTTATCAGCCTGGGACTGCCCGATGCCCTTCTGGGGGCGGGATGGCCTGTCATTCAACCGGAATTCGGTGTCGGTTATGGGTTTGCCGGATTGGTGCAGATGGCGGTTTCGGGAGGAACCATTGTCTCCAGTTTTCTTTCAGGCCGGGTCCTGGCGAGATTCGGTACCGGACGCGTCACGGCTATCAGTGTGGCCTTCACCTGCGTGGCGCTTTTCGGGTATGCCTTCGCACCTTCGTTCCTTTGGCTTTTGGTTTTCGCTGTTCCACTAGGATTGGGAGCAGGGGCAGTCGATTCGGGGCTGAATGCCTATGTGGCTGCCCATTATGAATCCCGGCATATGAGTTGGCTACACAGCTTCTGGGGAATCGGCGCGCTTAGCGGACCGTTAGTGCTCTCAGCGCTGTTGTCCCGGGGGCTGGCTTGGCGCAAGGGGTATCTGGGTATCGCGATATTCCAATTGGTATTGGTGATTGTCCTGGTTCTGGCGGTTCCCTTATGGGATAAGATCAAAGAACGGCTTTCCATGGGACAATTGCCTGAGAAAGGTTCCCAACGCGCCTTGCTTTCATCCTTGTCGGTCAAGGGAGTGGGTCTGGCGTTGACGGTATTTTTCTTCTATTGTGGAGTTGAGTCGACCATGGGTTTGTGGGGAGGTTCATTCCTGTTCCTGACCAAAGGTATGGATGCCGCGGCAGCCGCCACCTGGGTCTCCTTGTTCTACGCCAGCATCACACTGGGACGTATTCTCAGCGGATTCATAACCTTTCGGGTTTCGAACAGCAATCTGATCCGCACAGGCAGCCTCGTGGTTCTGGCCGGGGTGGTGCTCATGCTCGTACCCGGTCCCCAAGCGCTCAGCCCGATGGGATTCGTTCTGGTGGGATTCGGTTGCGCTCCCATCTTTCCCTGTATGCTCCATGAAACCCCGGTACGGTTCGGTGTAGCGCAATCCCGGGCAATCATGGGTATCCAGTTGGCAGTGTCCTATATCGGAGCCACGATCCTTCCCCTATTGTTCGGATTCATCGCTGCCAATATCACTTTGGCCTTGTTACCTGTGTTCCTAGTGGTGTACTCCATCATTCTGCTGGCGAGTTCGGAAATGTTGCGCATGAGAACCAGCCGGGACAAGTGAAATCTACAGGATGGCCTGGACTTCCGTATCCACGCCATACATGATATCCGTGATGGTTTTCTCCACATATAACTCGGGTTGCAGTGAGCCAGCCGGATAGGATGCGTCCATAATGAAGCGCTGTGTTGAATACTGGACGGAAATACCTGAGTTCGGCAAAGTGAAGTTCTTGATCTCACCGAAATGGTTCACGCTTCCACCCGTGGGTGTACCCACAAGGCGGCAATCTGTCCGCTGATTGAGCTGTACCGCGTTCATCAGAGCCGAGGAGAAGGTTCCCTGTCCGATCAGCACGTCGATCGCGAAGCCTTTTTCCTTCTGTAGGCTGGCTAAGGCGTTGATCATCGGCTCAAACAGCTGGGAATTTCCTCCGCCATTGTACCGCAGATCAATGATGATGTGTTCTGGGGATAGATTGTTGACCATGCCAAGCGTCTCATCGATAAAGTCCCCGATGGGCAGCTGGTCCCACGATATGCAGGCATTGTATTGGATGAACAACGTCTTGCCTTGCTCCAGGAGGAGTGTCCGGTAGGGCACCTTGGCTGAAGCGGTCTCGGGAGGGTTGGTCTGGATGGAAACCAACTGCAGTTGGTAGAATTGTGTGACAGTGACCGCTTTAAAGGTGATGGACTGTGCCTCCGTGGATCCGTAGGGTTCAATGGTGAATTGTACATCCGCAGAGGGATTTTCCGCGATACCGAGATAGGTGTATAGCGAGGTGAGGTTGAGTTGTTGGGCAATCTGGTTGTACAGCCAGGTGTTGTTGTCATGTCCGAATAAGCGGGAGGCTTTATCCACAACCACATCCATGGATATGCCGTTGATTGCCAGGATCTTTGCGCCAAGCAGATCGGCTTGGGAAGCTTCGGTAACCGAAAGACACCAGTTCCCGGCTATCCTGGCGATCTGTACCGGAATGGCGTATACCTGGGAGACTATCTCCTGGGTAAGGCCTACTGCGGTGTGGGAATCGCCGGCCAGAGCCGCCAGGGTGCCCAGTGTGTAGTAAAAGTCGATATCCGACAAGGAATCGATCCGGCCAAGGGCAGAGTGGAACGCCGCGTTAAAGGTTTCCGGCGAGGTGTTGGCGAAGAAATCCGTATGGACCACTGGCAGGGTGTTGTAAAACGTCTTCAGATCCTGGGCACGCGGTGAATCTGTGGAGGAAATCGGGATGGGGGTGAAATCGCTTTCCCGGGTGGAAAGGCATCCTGACAGCAGGAGAATCAAGGTGAGGACCAGCACAGTGGTCAACTGTGCCACTATGGAGCGGTTATGTCTGTTCGTCATGGTGGAATAATAAGGATTTTAACGTTTCTATTCAACAAGAACCCAATTGGATGCCCGCACGTGTGGAACATGCCAGTTGTGGACACTGATTTTATTGACTTTGATGTTAAAAATCAAAGAGGGACCTGTTGACGAATTGATTTATTAACCGTAAACTCATTCAAGCGTTTAACAGTTGATTGAAAGGAATCTATGAAAAAAGTAACCATAGAAACTGTTGCAAAAGAAGTTGGGGTGTCAGCGGCAACGGTATCGTATGCTCTCTCGGGGAAACGGAAGATCAGCCGGGAAGTTACGGACAAAATTCTAAAAGCAGTCGAGAAACTTGATTATAGACCCAGTATCACCGCCCGGAATCTGGCTAGTAATAAAACCTGGACAGTAGGGCTCTATGCCTCGCCAACCCAGAATATCCGTGAGGATTATTTTTTCAACAATATCCTCGCAGGTATTCTTGATGTGCTTCATACCAAAAAATACCAGATCCATCTGTATGCCGACTATCTGGATGAGAAAAACAAGGACCATCCGGATTTAAACCTGACCCAGCCCATAGACGGAGCTTTGATCATGAACCCCCGTATCAATGATGTGTATATCCAGCATATAGCCCAAAGAAATATCCCATTTGTAGTTATCGGAACACCTGATGAACGGGAGAATTCCTTTTATGTGGATGCGGATGTGACGGCTGGTTATTATGCGGCGATCAATTATCTTATCAAAAAAGGCCATAGGAAGATTATCCTTGTGAATGGTTCCGCTGATTATACCCAGAGTGAAAAAAGGAAAGCCGGATATATCTTGGCGTATCAGGATAATGGACTACCATATAATCAAAAATGGATAGTGAATGTACAGATGCTTGAAGAGGAAGGCTATCAGGTATTCAAGCAGACCATTAGGGAAATTTCTGATTTTACAGCTGTTGTGACTTTCAATGATACCATCGCGGTGGGTGTGTTGCGGGCATTGAAGGAAAAAGGCATACAGGTTCCAGGGAAAGTCGCGGTGATAAGCGCCGGAAACACGATGATCACCAGGATACATTCCCCTTCCATAACCAGTCTTGATATGGGGTCATATGAAATAGGTTCAAAGGCGGCTGAACTTTTGGTGGATGTGATTGAGAAAAGACGGATCCAACCCTCCCATGAGATTATCCAGACCCATCTTGTAGAGCGGGAAAGCAGTTGAATTCTTGATGGCCAGCTGCTCCTGATAGTCTTTGGCATGTGACCGCGAATCAGCTCATACGAACCGGAAAATAGAAAAATCGCCGAATACCCGCGATGTCCAATTGGGACAGGGATACTGTCTATCTTTTTATTGACAGAAAAGGAAATCTGATATTATAGTAGTTTAAGCGCTTAAATAATATTTTGTGGAATATGATGTTTAGCGGTTATATTAAAAGACTTGGATTGGATGAATGCTGTTTTCCGTATGACTATGGGTTGTGATAGGGAACATTCAAGTGTTATCGCCATAAAGGAAGATAGAGGGGGCGGATCATAATCATTGAATAGGCAACCATCCAGTTGGCTATAAATAGGAGGAATGTATGAAGATTCGGTTGAGAGTTGTATGTGTATTTCTATTGCTGGCAGTGACTATGATGGCCTGGGCAAATGGAAGTAAGGAGACAGGAACTGCAAAGAGCGCTGAGCCTGCCACTATTACAATCTGGGATTTCAAGTATGGTGATGTACAGGGTGTCCAACCTGCCATGAAGAAGATTGACGATCTGATCATGCAACAGAATCCCGGCATCAAAATCAATCATGTAGGCCAACCAAATGATAACTACTATCAGCTAGTACGGGCTGCCGTGCAGGCGGGAGAAGGACCCGATATCGTCATGTTCCACGGAGGTGTCCAAGCGTATGATTTCGATGAGTACACGATTGGCCTGGACAAGTATATCGCGTCGTGGAGATCGGAGATATCCGAATTCAGCTGGGAATATTGTTCTGAAGGCGGCGGGAAAAACAAGCCGGTCCATATGGTGCCCATGACAACCCAGGGTTTTGGTATCTATTACAACAAAGCGTTGTTCACCAAAGCCGGACTTGATCCTGAAAAGGCTCCTTCGGATATAGATTCCTTCATGGCGGCTTGCGAAAAGCTCAAGAATGCCGGAATCGTGCCAATAACCGCAGGTTTACAGGGCGACCCGTACACTGTAGATTTCCTCTTCAGATGCTTTGTGGCCAATATCTATGGACCCGATGTGAAGGATCTTGCCACAGGCGCTCAGAGTTTCAAGGGAAACGCTGCATTCAAGCGGGCCACGGAAATAATGAAAGAAATATTCCAGAAGGGTTATATGGATCCCGCGGGGACATCCACTCCCTATTTTATGGACGCAGCCAACAATTTCGCAGCCGGAAAGGGCGCGATGTTTATCGGTTTGCTGTCCGATGTCTGCCACTGGAAAGTGTTTTGCGATGCTTTGGGCAATGATTCTGTTGGATATTTTCCGACCATCAATTTCCCGGAAGCAACATATAAGGACCAACAGGTTGGACAGCCTGCGGGTATTGGCTACAGTGTGATGAAATGGTCAAAGAATCCCGATGCGGCGATGAAAGTGATTGCCGGATATGCCCGCGGTGAAGGCAATGCGATCTGGATGGGCATGACGGGCGCTTTGTCTCCCAACAAGAATGTCGACATCAAGAGCCTGGGATATCCTTTGGTAGGGAAAATCCTTGAAAAACCGTTTGTTCTGGATTTCAATACCCTTCTGTTGAATGAGGATGCAAATGGAAACTTTGATCGCTATTGTGCGCAAGCCTACATATCGAATGAAGTAAGCTTGGACAAATTCATTGATTCCGCCCAAGGTATGCTGGACAATCGAAAGAACACCAAATAGTTGAAAAATGGTATGGGTTGTTGGGAATTGATTTAAATTCCTGGACAACCCATACTTTTCCATGGGGGATGCCATTGAAAACCAAGACAATCAGGATGAAAAGCGAGACAATCGAATCATATATACTGATTGCTCCTTTACTTCTGCTTTTAATCGTTTTTATCCTATATCCAGTAATTGCCAATGTGTATCTGAGTTTTTTCAAATGGAAAGGCATGGGGCAGGCGGTTTTCATCGGTTTTGATAACTATCAGACCATGTTGAAGGATGAAACCTTCTGGGTATCCATAAAAAACACCCTGGTGTTGCTGTTGTATATTCCTTTGGGTGTTGCCTTGCCCCTAATGATTTCCGCTCTTCTCAAAGAAGGTCTTAAAGGATGGCCAGTATTCAGAGCCATCATCTATTTGCCCAACATACTCGGTTATGTGATCATTGGCATGATTTCCAGTATCATCTTCAGAAAAGTAGGTCCATTGAACAATGGATTGACTAGTCTTGGATTGGGTTCTCTAGCTCTCGATTGGCTAAGCAAGCCGGAATTGGCACTCAACTCTCTTGGATTGGTGTATGGAGTCTGGATGCGGCTTGGATTTGGCTGTATTTTTTTTCTTGCGGCGATGAGCAGTATTGACGATTCATTGTATGATGCGGCAAAAATCGATGGAGCCCTCTGGTGGCGGACATTCTGGAATGTAACGGTTCCTTCCATCCGTTTTTCCATAGAATTCTGGATAGTCCTATCGTTTATTGAAATATTGGCGCGAGCCTTTCCCTTTATCTACACTTTTACCCGGGGTGGTCCGGGGTTTGCCACATTCACCTTGGAATATGGCATCTACAATGCAGGTTTTGTAGCGTTCAACATGGGATATGCAAGTACCTGGGCAAGTGTCCTCTTTGTCCTTTGCGGTATCATTGCATTCTTTCAGGTCAAGTTGATGAGGAAAAACGCGGATGTCCAATAGGTACAGACCATCGGTACATGCGATCATGTATGTGGTGTTATCGGTATGTGCCATCATGGCATTGTACCCTTTGTTTTTCGTACTTATCACCAGCCTGAAATCCTCTGGCGAGTATGTCAACAATAAATTGCTATTCCCTGAGAACATCACCTTTGACAATTACATACATGTCTGGGTCAAGGGAAATATGCTCAAGTACTTTATCAACAGTTGCGTGTTGATTCCTTGTGGGCTGGTTCTGTATCTGTTTGTCTGCATTTCCGCCGGGTTTGCCTTTGGGCGGCTGAGATTCCCTTTCCGGTTCCCGATTTTCCTTTCGGTGTTGTTTTTAATGATATTTCCACAGATGTTGCTTTCGATACAGATTTTTCAAATCTGTCGCAACCTGCATCTGGTCAATAAATACTTGGGATTGATACTGGTATGGGTTGCGTATTTCGGCCCATTCGGTACGTATATCATGACCACCTATTATTCAACTGTTCCCATGGAAATTGTTGAATCCGCACGGCTCGATGGTACCAATGTATGGCAAATGCTGTTTCATATCATGGTGCCTATCGCCAAACCCATGATTGTGGTCATAGTGATCATTGGTTTCCAATCCATGTGGAATGAACTGCCATTCTCGCTTCTTTTACTCCAAACCGAGCATCTCAGAACGATTACCCAAGGTATAGGCATGATGAAGGGACAATACGGCCTCGATGATACGATTCTAACAGCAGCGATTGTCAGTGCATCCCTGGTTCCCTTATTGCTGTTCATGTTTTTCCAAAGGGAAATAACCATGGGATCGTATAGCGGAGCGGTCAAGGGGTGACCAACTGATCCATCATTTTATAAAAAGGTTGAAATACTTATGAAGCAAAGAAATCGTTTTGTGTTCGATATGCTTGACCAGGATGCCCCCGATGCTTTGCGGGAAACAATATTCCGGGCTGGAAAACCCTTGTCCGTGTATGGGAAAGACATGGCTGCGATTGTGCGGATTTCTTTTCTTAAGCAGGAAATCAGGAATATGTTTTTATATCCTTGCCAACCCCTGCAGGCAAAAGTGTCAGAAATGGTTGTCCGTTGCTATGGGGAATCCATTATCCGTCTCACAGTTGCCTTTGGAAGCACTATTCCCAGTGATGGGGACAATCCTATGCTAGCCTGGGATCCCACACTTTCGCTGAAGCCATTGCATACAGTGAAAACCGAGGCTGGTTGGAGTATCAGAGATGAAGCCGAGCATCCTAGGATGAATATCAATACCAAGGATGTGCCTCGTGCGATTTGGAGTAGTCTGCAACCAGAACCTCCCGAAACTTTTGACGCGGTTATCCTGCCCGACAGCAAGACATCGGTTCCCTTTATGGCTTACGACGATTTCTTTCCTTCGCAATCGGAGTCCTTCAGCTTGGGATATGTGGAACGCGATGAAAAAGTCCATCGCTGTCTGTATTCCCTCTTTGCCCAGCAGAATGAGAAGTTTGCCGGTACAGGTGAGCGTTTTTCAGGGATGAACCTAGGGGGAAAAACCTATGTTCTGGAGAATACCGATGGACTTGGTGTGAATAGCCGTCGTGCCTATAAGAATGTGCCATTTTATATTTCCAGCAAGGGCTATGGACTCCTTATCATGACTTCAGCCCATGTGCGTCTTTCACTGGCCGATATTTCAACGCGGGCCGCCCAGGCTTTGGTAGAGGATGATGTCCTGGATCTGTTTTTCATAGGGGGTGGCAACATAGAACGGATTGTCTGGAATTATCGGCGAATCACCGGATTTCCTGCCGATGTTCCCTTTTGGTCATATGGAACATGGATGAGCCGGATGAGTTATTTTTCAGCCAATGAGACCCGTGAGGTTGTACAGAAGATGCGTGAAGGAAAATATCCCTGCGATGTCATCCATATCGACACGGGCTGGTTTGAGAAAGATTGGAAATGTGAATGGGAATTCAGCTCCGAAAGATTTCCCGAACCGGAAAAATATCTCAAGGAAATGGAGGAGCTGGGTATAAAAATCAGTCTTTGGCAGCTTCCCTGCATTGCGAAAGACACCAAATATTTTGATATTGCCAAAAAAAACCGGTATTTTGCGCCTAAAAGCGACCATGTTGCCTTGGGATCGAATTTCAGCGAAGTGGAATTCGATGGAAATATCGATTTCACCAATCCGGCAGCGGTTCGCTGGTACCAGAACATATTGGAAAAACTGCTGAAGCGTGGAGTCGCCGTGATCAAAACAGATTTTGGCGAGGTGATTGAAGAGCATGCTGATTACTATGGGCTGCCCTATGGGAAACTGCATAATCTTTACGCGCTTTTATACCAGAAAGCGGCCTATGAAATCAGCAGACAGGTAAAAGGGACGCAGCAGGCCATGATCTGGGCTCGCGCCGGATGGATTGGATGTCAGCGGTATCCTATACATTGGGGCGGAGACTGTGCCTGCTCATGGGATGGCATGGCAGGTTCCCTCCGGGGTGGATTGCATCTGGGTGTCTCAGGTTTTGCTTTCTGGAGCCATGATGTCCCTGGATTCCAGGGGATTCCAAGCTTTATGAACAGTCGACCCGACAATGATCTGTATGTCCGATGGACACAGATGGGCGTTTTCACTTCGCATCTCCGCTACCATGGAACTACCCCAAGGGAACCGTATGAGTATCCACAAGTGGCGGACATAGTCCGCAAATGGCTGGATCTGAGGTATGCTTTGATTCCCTATCTGGCTGAAGAAGGCCATAAAGCCATACATACGGGATACCCCCTCTTGCGGGCGTTGATTTTCCATCATAGTGATGATCCCATATGCTGGACGATTGATGACGAGTTTTACTGTGGTGATTCCTTCCTTATTGCTCCGGTGATGAACAAGGAAGGAATCCGTGATGTATATCTTCCCTCAGGTGAATGGGTGGATTTTTGGAGCGGAGAAGTGGTTCAGGGCGGGGTCTGGCTGAAAAACACCCTCAGTCCGCTTGAATTGCTTCCAGTCTTTGTGAAAAAAGGTTCGACGATATCGGTCTATCCCGAAATTGTGCAATGTACAAAGGAGATGGACCTGGCAAAAGTCGCGGGAATCCAGTTCGATGATACCTATATAGGTTTCCTGTCATCGATTCTAGGCAAATCCATCCATTTGGGAACATAGCGTGGTTATGCCTGAACCTGGTGGCAGGACCGTGGAAAGTACTTCTGTGTTATTTAGAGCCTTCTCACCGAATCACGTATTTCGAGATGTATCGGAAGAAGGACATTGGTTTCCCCCACCGGTTCGTTTCGGATGAGTTTCATGAGCATGGATATGGCAAGCCGTCCTTTTTCGCCGGGATCCTGGTGGACTGTGGTCAAACGGGGGCGTACCAGGCGTGACAGGATATTGTCGTCAAAGCCAGTCACTGAAATCTGCCCGGGGACATCGATGGAACACTCCTGCAGGAACGAAACCGCTTCTGCCGCGAAATAATCGGCGGAAAAAACCAGCGCCGTGTACGGAGAGTCCGCACTCCCCAGGCGTTTATACAGTACCTCGCGGTCCCGACGGGCTCTTGGCAATGCCATATAGGAGTTCAAGGACAGATTCAGTCCTTGTTCTTGGAAAGCATCCTGACATCCACCGAACCTGGCTGGATCACCCCCGGAAAACAAAGGATTGTTGGCGAGGAACATGATATCGGTGTGTCCCATTGCGAGCAGATAGCGCGTGACCTCATAGCCTCCACGCCGGTCCTGCAAGCCAATATTGTGGTAGACATGCTCAGTATCGGTAAAATAACAGTCAATATACACCAACGGCGTATCGATGCTGCCACTGATGATACGGCAGATAGTATCAGGGGCCCATACCAGAATCAACCCATCCAGTTTCCATGCCTTGGAAAGACGCAACACCTCGTTTTCATCACAGGTGGTATGCAACATCACAAAATAGCCATTTTTGTGTATTTCCTGTTCCATAGCTCCCAGTATAGCCGAGGAAAATGGATCTTCCAGTACGGTCTCATCGTCCCGTTGCGGTTTCATGAACATGATGATTCCAATGATGCGGGAATTACTATGTGCAAGAATGATTGCCCCCATATTGGGGGCATAGTTTTCCTTTTTAAGGATAGCTTGTACTTTTTTGTGGGTAGCTGGAGATACTTTTCCGGTATTTCCGTGTAAAACATTGGCCACAGTGGTAGGACTTACTCCTGCCAATTTCGCGATTTCTTTGATCGTAGACATAAGGTCACCATACCTGTACAGCGGGAGGAAAAACACTTCTCCCCCCACAATATCCCGCTATTTCAAGTATCCCAGCCACTTTTTCTGCTGATCGATCATCCGGTCCACCATGTCTTCCACTTGTGAAGCCTGATGCACCACCGGATTGGCCAGCATCGCCTGGATCACATAGGCTTTCTTGCCATGGATCACAGCTTCCGCCGTCAGATCGTACACACTGGTGTATGACCTGAGCAGCGCCAGATAACCCTTGGGCAGAGCGGACATCTTGATACCATTCACACCGCTCTTGTTGATGATTGCGGGAACCTCGACAGCAATCCAGGGTGGCAAATCTTCGATGAGACCGTTGTTCAGCACATTTACCGCGGATTCCTCGTAACCGAGATCTCCGATTATTCCGTCAATGACCGGCACCACCCGTTCTGATGTTTCCAGCTTGATCTCGTTGCGCGTTTGCTGCGTCAACATGATTTTATACACATCGTAGAAATCAAGGATACCCCGGTGATCGACAATATCCCCGGCCCAGCCCAGATACTCTCCAAAATGACTGTCCGTTGTTATTGGAAGCAACTGGTAGTTTGTGAGCATGAACTGGACCAGCCGGCGGTCGGCCCATTCAAAACGGCTTTTCTTATCGGAGAGTCCCTTATCGAATTTCTCCGCCGCATCAAGGTTACCCGTTCTGCGGTAATCATCCAGCAGATCGCTATAGCCAGGTTCGCGTTGGAAAAACGCCTCGGCTTTTTCCAGGACCTCAGGATACAGGTCTTTGCCACTTCGGCGATCCTTCAATTCAAGCATGCAGCTGAAATGATTGAGCCCTGCGGCCTTGAATCGCAGATCCTCGAACTTCATGTCGAGCATCCGGGGCAACCATCGGCCTAGCCAGCCGATCTCATGGCACATACCGACGAACTTGGCTTGTGGATAGGCACGCTTTACGGTGGTGCAGATGGCGGTCATCGGATTGGAATAGTTGAAAATCCACGCATCCGGACAGACTTCCATGGCATCCTTTACTATTTCAAGGATAACGCGGGTAATGCGCAGGGAATGAAAAATACCTCCGGGCCCACCGTTTTCGCCATAGACCTGATGGAATCCGTACTGTAGAGGGATCTTCCAGTCTTCCTCCCACAATTGGAACCTGTTTCCCACTTCTATGGAAGAGATGATGAAGTCGGCGTTTTTGAACGCGGCTTTCCGATTTGTTGTCGCATTCACCTTGAAAGCCAGCGCGTGTTGCTGGACAAACGCTTTCGCAGTGTGGGAAACACTCTCCAAGGCCTGTTCATTTATATCGAGCAGGGTGATCTCGCTGCCAAAGAGCAGCTTGCTGTTGAAAATGTCACCGAGTGTACCGCATCCGAATTGAGAACTTCCAGCACCAACCAGCACAATCTTCATATTTTCCTTCCTTGATTATTTGATGGAACCTTCCACCATACCTTTGATGATATACTTTTGCGCAAAAATATACAAAACGATAACGGGAAGCATCGCGATAAGGGTTGAGGTCAGAATCAAGTCCCATTGTTTAAGGTACGCACCTGCGAAAGCCGTGACAGCGATGGGAATGGTCTGTACAGCACCATTGGAGCCCAGCATGAGCAATGGAAGCAGATAATCGTTCCAAATCCATATGCCATTCAGGATCAGGACGGTGACGATGATGGGTTGCAGCAGAGGGAAGACAATTATGAAAAAGGTTTTTCCTCTTGGACAGCCGTCGATGGTGGCGGATTCCTCGATTTCATAGGGAATGTTTTTGATGAATCCATGGAAAATAAAGATGGAGAGCGGACTTCCGAAGCCCAGATAGGCAAACACTATACCAGGAATGGTTCCCAGCAGGCGGAAATGCAGGAAATTCCCGCTCACCCGCATCCAGCGGACCAAGGGATACATCAACACCTGGAAGGGAATAACCATGGCGGCCACGAAGGTCATGAACAGCACAGTCGACCAGACGGTCTTGTTGCGTACAAGTACCCAGGCGCACATGGAGGAAAAGAGAGCGATGACCATAAGCGAGGAAACGGTAATCAGTATACTGTCCAGAAAGGCTCCCAGATAATCAACGGTTGGATTATTGAAAATCAGAGAAACATTGATTCCCAGCTGTTTCCAGTTGGAAGGAGGGGCGATGGCATTGAATATGATTTCCTTGGATGTCTTGGCGGAATTGAGTACCACCATTCCAAAGGGAATCATGAAAGCGATAAATAGAAAAACCGTCATGATTTCCAGCAGAACCAGCCCAGGTTTTATGGTTGGGTGGAGTTTCTTTTCAAGCTGTTCTAGGTTCATCACATTTCCACCTCTCTCTTTTTATTGACTGAAACCTGCAGCAAGGACACCACAAGCAGCGCGATAAACAGAACGACCGCTTTGGCTTGTGCTTCTGCCATACGGTTTGCCGTGGCAGTACTGTAGATGTTCATGGCCAGTAGCTGGCTGGCTTTAACTGGCGCATCGAGGAATCTGGTGGCTGGACCTCCATTGGTCAAGGTGAGGTTCATATCGAACTGTTTGAACGAGGTGGTCAATGTTAAAAAGATTGAGATGGTGAAAGCGTTGGCCATCATCGGAATCAATATATGCCTTACCCGTGAAAAATAACTCGCGCCATCCACGTTGGCGGCTTCCATGAGGGAAGCGGGGATGCTTTGGATGGAGGCGACAAAAATCAGCATGATATAGCCAGCGTATTGCCAGGTGTTCACGGCCGCCATGGTCCAAATGACTGTATTGGGAAGACTGAGAAAGGACGTCTGGAGTAGCTTGATTGACAGGCTGTTGCCCAGACCGACCAGAATATTGTTCAGGATGAACTGCCAGATGTACCCCAGGACAATCCCGCCAATGAGGTAGGGAACAAAAAAACCGGCACGATAGAAATTGCGCCGGCGGAGCTTGCTGGTCACCATCAACGAAAGAACAAAACTCACCATGTTGACCAGCACGATATTGATGAGCGTATAGGCGACCGTGATCAAAAAGGAATACAGGAATTCAGGCGATGAAAGCAGGGTTTTGAAATTCTTCAATCCAACGAAGTTGACCGTATTGTTCACGCCGTTCCAATCCGTCATGGAAAAGTAGAGACCAAAAAAGAATGGAATGACGATGATCATGATGAACGCCAAAACGCAGGGTGCCACGAAAAGTATATTGACTACACGACTTTGCTTCATATCATTCTGCTCCCATAACCGATTGGCAAGAGTGAGGGGCTCTTGCAAAAGCCATGGACTTCTGCAAGAGCCAGGATTACTACTTTTTAGGAAGGTTTGCGACGGCTTTGTTCATATCCGCGATAAATTGGTTGATATTATCCGGATTCTGGGCAAACAGGTCGAAAATAGGTCCGAATACGTTCTGTCCGGTTCCATCAGGGAGCATACCGAAGAATACCCCGTAGTTGCCACCTTTCGCATTGGCTTCCATCAGTGCCTGGCTAAGCTGTCCGGCGGGTTTGAGTGTGACCGACTTGAAGGCTGGAATCATACCGGCCTGGTTGACCATGTAGTCATGTCCGTCCGGGGTTGTGGCGATTGAAGCCAGGAACGCCTTGGCGGCTTGGGCATTGGGACTCTTGGAGTTTACACAATACCAGCTGGGAGCGAACAGGTAGAGGCCTTTTTCTTCCACATCCAGAAAGGCGTGGGGCGCGTAGCCGATCTTGAAGGTGACGCCGAGTTGCTTCAGGTTGGGATCCACCCAGTTGCCCTGATGCAGGAAGGCGGTTCTGCCTTGGGCAAAAGATCCAACCTGATCATCATAGCTGCCGTTCAGCAGGATTTTCTTGTCTGCATACTTGTAGAGTAACTGAAGGTATTTTGCGTATTGCAGGAAGCGTGCATCGTCCAGCTGGCCTTTGAGTGCCTTGTCAATGATGCTGGTGTCGTTGAAATCCAAACCACCACCCCAATATGTAGCCAGGTTATGCTGGGCGGCAACCCACCACATTCCACCGGCAAGGGATGCGGCCATGGATACTGGAGCATCTATGCCCAGTTCCGCTTTTTTGGAATCAAGCAACTTGAAGGCTTTCTCATATGCGGCGCGAGTGGTCAGCGTGGCCGGATCGATTCCTGCCTTTTTCAGGATCTCGGCGTTGTAGGCCAACCCGTAGCCTTCGATGGCGACTGGGAATCCCATCACTTTTCCATCGACCATAAAGGACAGATCAGTGTCTGCCACCCAAGGCTGGTCGCTCAGATCGGCGATGTAGTCTTTCCAGAGATCATAACCGCCCCGACCTTCAATCATGAAGATATCGGGCATCTGGCCAGCCTGCGCCTTGGCCTTCATGGCCCCGCCGTAATCTCCACCACCACCGAGGGTTTCAACCTTCACAGTTGTACCGGGATTCGCCGCTGAGTATTTTGCGGCATATGCGTCGATGGCGTCTTTGATTTCAACTTTGAGCTGAAACATGTTGACTGTCACGTCTTTTGATTTTTCCGCTGTTCCCGTACTGAAAACCATACTGGACACAGCGACAAACATGAGACCGATGGCCAGGACTTTCAATAGTGAATTTTTCATTTCACTCTCCCCCTTTTTTTTAAAGCGCTACGTTTCCGTACAAATACTATTGTAGGTGTTACGTAACATCTTAATGGAAGTATAACATGCATTTCGCGGTTGTCAATGAAGATATTCACACGATGGCCAAGTTTGGCATTTGAACGGAAAAATCGCTGTTTTCCATGGCGCCATTGAAAATGTTCTTCTATACATGGCCTGGGAATTCCGCCATATCATTCTGCGTCAAGTGTATTCGTTGGGATAGATGACTGATTCCCATATAAACCTACTATCATATGATTTTTTCAATTATGCATCGGTATCGGCTATAGTATTGTGTAAAGCTGTAAAACTTCACCAAGAAGTTCTTGACAGAGAGGGAATCTGTAGTAATATATAGATAATTAAATTAATTAAGTAAATAGCTTATGATGGTTGATTGCCAAGGGGTGAATATATGAAAACCATATTGGTAATGTTTGATTCCTTACGTCGGGATTTACTGTCCGTCAATGGTGGACCCATTGATACTCCAAACTTTGAGCGTCTGGCCGCAGCATCTGTACAGTTCGATTCCTGTTATGCCGGTTCTCTTCCATGCATGCCAGCCCGTCGCGAGCTTCATACCGGAAGATATAATTTCCTGCATAGAAGTTGGGGCCCTTTGGAGCCGTTTGATGATTCAATGCCAGCAATATTATCTGAAAATGGAGTTTATACGCATCTTGCAACCGATCATTACCATTATGTACAGGAAGGTGGTGCCACATATCATGGGAGATATGATTCTTGGGTTTGTAATCGAGGACAGGAAAGCGACCAATTTGTTGCGGATCTAGCCCCCCATGCATCACTTGATGCTCCGAATCAACTTTCCCCGGAGTCTGTAACCGAAAGAATGCGCGAGGCAAGAAGAGTAGGTGGGTGGCAGAACCTAAAGAATCGGAAAGAAATAAATGGGGAACATGAATATCCAATGGCAAAGACCTTTTCCAATGGTCTTGATTTCCTGGAGCGCAATTCCAATTACGATAACTGGTTTTTGCAGATTGAGACTTTTGACCCGCATGAACCATTTACCTCCCCTGAACGCTATCTTGAAAAGTTCATGGATCCTGATGATTTTTCCTCACCAGACTGGCCGCCATATGCGCGAGTACAGGAATCAAAAGATACTATTGATAAGATGCGGGCAAAATACTTCGCCCTTATGTCCTTTTGTGACGCAGAACTGGGAAAAGTATTGGACATGATGGATAAGAAAAATCTTTGGGAGGACACAATGCTTATTGTGAATACGGACCATGGATTTTTATTGTCAGAACATGAATACTGGGGAAAAGGGACATCTCCCAATTACGAGGAACTTGTGCACAACCCCCTGTTTATGTACGATCCAAGAAGTAAATGCAAAGGTGAGAGACGAAGATGTCTGGTGCAAACGATTGACATCGCTCCTACAGTGCTTGAGTTCTTCGGTATTGGGAGACCGAAGGATATGCTTGGTATTCCTCTCAGAGATGCCATTCAATCAAACTGTACTGTACATGACTATGCTCTCTTTGGATACTTCGGAGCTCCTCTGGGAATAACAGATGGTAGATATGTGTTATTGCACAATATTGAGAATCCGGATATTCAGGTACATGAATATACACTACTTCCTACTCACATGAAGAGTTTCTTTTCTCTCGATGAATTGCAGAGTGCAGTTCTTTCAGAGCCATTTAAGTTTACAAAAGGGACTAGATTGTTACAAACGGATGCTAAAGTGAATCCCCGGTTTCTACACGCCTTGAAAAATGGTGATTTGCTTTTTGATGTTGTCACAGACCCAACGCAGAAATGCCCCCTCGTTGATAAGGAAATAACAGAAAGATTGTTGGAAGCCGCAGCTACCATGTTTGATGAAAATGATGCACCGAAAGAACTTTACAAGTACTTTGGGCTCTCAGAATATACATTATGAAAGGGGTGTTATGATTGATCTCAAAGCAAAACCATTCAATTTATCTGATGAAGATATCAGATGGGTTGAAAATACATTGCATGGAATGTGTGTAGAGGAAAAAGCCGGCCAGTTGTTTTGCGTATTGTTCAAGAAATGCGTTAATGAAGAATTTGAATATGTACTTAAGATCCTATCGCCTGGCGGTTGCATGTACCGTGTCATTCCAACCGAGGTTGCTGTCAAAGCAACCAATATATTGCAGGGAAAAAGTAAAATTCCCCTATTGATTGCAGCAAACTTGGAAAAAGGTGGGAATGGCATCGTAACCGAAGGCACTCTTGTGGGCTCTCCTATGGAAATTGCAGCAACCGGTGATATTGATCTGGTGGTAAAAATGGCTACAGTTTGTGCTAAAGAAGCCATGTCAGTAGGCGCTAATTGGGCTTTTGCACCAATTATTGACATTGATTCGAATTTTCGAAATCCAATCACGAATACACGGACCTTTGGTTCAAACCCAGAAACAGTCACAAAAATGGGCAGAGCCTATGTAGCGACAGTCCAGGGAATGGGGATGGCCGCTACTGTTAAGCATTTTCCGGGTGATGGTCAGGACGAGAGAGACCAACACCTGGTGACATCCATCAATAATATGGATACAGAAACATGGATGGATACCTATGGTAAGGCCTATAAAGCTAGCATCGAGGCTGGTACTTTGACGGTAATGGCTGGGCATATCATGCAGCCTGCTTGGTCCAGGTTTTTAGACCCATCATTGAAAGACACGGAAATAATGCCTGCGACTCTTAGTAAAGAACTTCTCCAAGGACTGTTACGGGGAAAACTGGGTTTTAATGGCCTCATATGTACTGATGCAACAACAATGGCTGGTTTTATGCTTCCTCTTTCACGCCGTTTGGCTGTTCCCTATTGTATTGCTGCAGGGTGTGATATGTTTTTGTTTGCAAGAAATCTCGAAGAAGACTTTAGCTTCATGCTTGATGGAATCAGGAATGGTATTATCACTCCAGAACGCCTGGATGAAGCAGTTACCAGAATACTTGCTACAAAAGCGGCTTTGAAACTTCATAGGCAAATTCCGGAAATTTGCCCGGAAAATGCGAAAACCATTATCGGTTCGATGGAACATCTAGCTTGGGCTAAAGAATGTGCTGATAAAAGTATTACTTTAGTAAAAGAACAAGAGGGTGTTTTGCCGCTTTCCATAAAAAAGTATAGGAAGATCCTATTCTACACTATTGAGTCTGCTACTGGAGGAGAAGGTAATTACCAGGTAAGCCCAGCGTGTAGTAAGGTGAAGCGACTTCTTGAAAAGGAAGGTTTTAAAGTTGATGATTTTATTCCCCAACCCTATGGTGAAGGCTTTACTGCAAAGTATATGGATTTTGTACATACCTATGATTTAATCGTCTATGTGGCAAATCTATGCACCAAGAGCAACCAAACTGTCGTAAGAATCGAATGGAAGCAACCCATGGGTGCTGATTGTAGTCATTACATCCATGATATTCCCACAATATTTGTCTCCCTCGAAAATCCATACCACCTTTTGGATTCCCCCCGTATGAAGACCTATATCAATACCTATAGCAATAATGATTGCAGTATCAAAGCACTTGTAGAAAAACTGATGGGTAGAAGTGAATTCAAGGGGCAGAGTCCTGTTGATCCATTTTGTGGAAAATGGGATGCAAGGCTGTAACAAGGGAAAAATGAATGAAGTACTATAAAGGACTTATCTTTGATTTGGATGGAGTTATAGTAGACACAGCGAAGTATCATTACCTAGCATGGAAAGCGTTAGCTGATGAGCTCGGCATTCATTTTTCCCAAACAGATAATGAGAGATTGAAAGGTGTAGGCCGAATGGACTCTTTTGAGATAATCTTGGAGATCGGCAAGAAAACCATGACCAAAGAAGAAAAGGAAGCCAACTGTACAAAGAAGAACAACCTCTATGTGAGCTATATACAGAAATTGGAAAAGCATGAGATTCTACCGGGTGTTGAAGCTTTTTTGAACGATGCAAGGAAAAAAGGGTATAGGATCGCATTGGGGTCTGCAAGTAGGAATTCTGGATTGATACTTGATCGTCTCGGTATCAAGTCCCTGTTTGATGTGATTATCGATGGCACTAAGGTGAGTACAGCCAAGCCGAATCCTGAAGTATTTGTGAAGGGTGCAGAATCCCTTGGACTTGAAACAGATGAGTGCATCGTTTTTGAGGATGCGATTGCAGGAATTGAGGCTGCACACAACGGTGGCATTAAAGCGGTTGGAATAGGGTTGAAAGATATCCTGGCAAAAGCAGATGAAGTGCTTCCTGGTTTTGAAGGGATCACAATCGATGATGTGGTAGCACTCTTACAGCAAGAGGAAGAATCATGAAACAAAGACTCCTTCTTATCAAACCGGCGTCTGGCAATTGCAATATGCGCTGTAAGTATTGTTTCTATGCTGATGAAACGCAAAGCAGAAAAGTACAGGATTTCGGCATCATGAGTAGAGAAACTGCCCATACCGTGATAGAGCGCACATTGGAAGAAGCTGATGATGTTGTGTTTTCGTTTCAGGGAGGAGAACCCACGCTTGCTTCGCTTGATTTCTTCAAGGATTTTGTTTCATATGCGACATCAATAAAGGATAAACGGATTGTTCATTATTCCATTCAGACAAATGGGTACAATATCGATAGGGAATGGGCTGGATTCTTCCATGATAATGGTTTTCTCGTAGGACTTTCAATGGATGGCAATAAGGCTATCCATGATATCTACCGGCACGATCATAATGGTGAGGGGTCTTTTAAAAAGGTATTTAGAACAAGTCAGTTTTTCCAAGCAGAGAAAGTAGACTTTAACATCTTAACTACAGTAACAAAAGATGTTGCCTTGAATATCAAGAAGCTCTATGCATTTTTTAAAAAGAATGGCTTCCGTTTTCAACAGTACATTGCCTGTATCGATCCTATTACGGAAAAACGTGGTTCCATGGATTATTCCTTAACCCCGGAATTGTATGGTGAGTTTCTTGTCACATTGTTTGATCTATATTTCAATGACTGGAAGAATGAGGATTTTGTATCTATCAGGTACTTTGATAATCTTGTGCTAAAGCTGGCTGGATTGCATGTGGAATCTTGCGGGATGCTGGGGTTCTGTCCAAGGAATTATGTTCTGGAAGCTGATGGATCCGTGTATCCCTGTGATTTCTATGTACTTGATGAGTATAGGATTGGAAATCTCATTACCGATAATTTCGTGTGTATTGATGAAAACAGGGATAAGCTTAGGTTCACGGAGAAATCCTGCGTGATAGAAGACATGTGTAAAACGTGTGCCTATTTTCCTATTTGTCTTGGGGGGTGCCGTCGTGAAAGGGAGGATTTTCATTCAGGAGAAATGGAACTCAGCTACTTCTGTCCGTCCTATAGGTATTTTTTTTCCCATGTTTTAGAAAGAATCGAATATATGGGTCAAAAGGAAAGAGAAAGCAGAGGATTATAAAAGAAGTCTTTTATAGTAGGTTTGGGAACGGGAGGGAATTATGCGCATTCTTTATGTCGACATTGATACAATGAGACCTGATCATCTAGGGTGTTATGGATATGCCAGAAACACAAGTCCCAATATTGATGCAGTGGCTCAAGAAGCCGTCCGTTTCAATGACTATTATTGTTCTGATGCTCCCTGCTTGCCGAGCCGAGCCGCTTTGGTAACCGGAAGATTTGGCATTCACACCGGATGTGTCGGCCATGGTGGAATCAATGCTGAAATGCGTCCGGAGGGTAGAGAGAGAGGGATGGCTGACTTCAATGGGCGGTATAACCTTCCTGCAGTGATGCGAAGAGCTGGCATGAAAACCGCCTCAATCAGCAGTTTTGCCGATAGGCATGCTGCCTGGTGGTTCAATGGTGGATTTGATGAAACATATAATATCGGTAAGCGTGGTCTTGAGCCGGGTAATGAGGTAATGGATATCGCTCTCGATTGGCTTCAGCGGAAAAAGGATATAAAAGACTGGTTTCTGCATGTGCACGTATGGGATCCTCATATTCCGTACAGGGCACCTGAAGAATTTGGAAAACCTTTTGAGGATTCTCCACTTCCGGATCCCTGGATGACTGAAGAGCTCCTTGCACAACACAGAAACACAAAACCAGGAGCCCATAGTGCCTGTGAAGTGAATGGGTATGCACCCATAAAGGATGCTACGCATCCGAGACAGATTACAGAAGTCAGAAATCTCGCTGATTTTAAGACCATGATTGATGAGTATGATACTGGGGTTCTATTTGCGGACTACAACCTTGGTAAAATGTTTGATCTTCTGAGAGAACAGGGTATATATGATGAAACAGTCATAATAATCTCTGGTGATCATGGCGAGTGTCTTGGTGAAATGGGTGCATATTGTGAGCATGGTGGCGCAGATCATATCACAACCCACATTCCCTTGATTGTCAAATGGCCTGGATGTCCTCAGAATGTTGAGTCAAACGGTTTGCATTATAATGTGGATCTTTTACCGACACTCATGGATATGATAGGCAACGTACCACCATTCAGTTGCAACCGTGTTGTAGGAAAACCCAATCCGGTTGATTACGATGGTGAGAGTTTTGCAGCATGCATTAAGGAAGGGAAGGATGGAGGGAGGGAATTCCTTGTTGTGAGTCAATGTGCACATGTGTGTCAACGTGCTGTTCGTTTTAATAATTGGATGTATATCCGTACGTATCATGATGGTTACCATCTTACCGAGGCTGATGAACTGTATGATGTTGAGAAAGATCCTCACGGAATCGCAAATGTGGCTTCCTTACATAAAGAAGTTTGCTGGAATGGCGCTTGGTATCTGGAACACTGGGTTGCAGATAATCTGCTCAAGAATATTTACGCTTATCACGAAGATCCTTTATGGTCAGTAATCGCCGAAGGAGGCCCTTTCCATTGCCGAGGCTACCTAAAGAGCTATTGTACGCACCTTGAAGAAACGGGAAGGGGTAATCTTGCTAGAGAGCTGGTGGAAAAGCATCCAGAGGAATTGAAAATCAGCTATTAGAGGCCCTATTGGTGAGATGTTTTAGGAAAAGAAACAGTCAGCTGGATTTTTGGGTATTGATAAGCGATGATTTTTAGTTTTTTTTCTTGACAAATCAGGAATGAATGATACTCTGTAGATAATTAATTAAATTAATTTAGTAATTAAGAAATTTCCATTTCTCTCAAAGAAGAGAAGACAAGAGGAGGTAATTCCATGAACGGAATTATTAAGAAACTTTCGGTATTATTACTTATGGCTGGTATCGTAGTGATAACCTTGACAGGTTGTTCCGGTGACTCAAAAGGTGGTTCAAGTGTATCTTCTACCACAACATCGGTGATAAAGGATACAAGCACTGTCACCAATCTTGCCCAGTCAACATCTGAAGTAAGTAAATCTTCAGTATTGACAGAACAGACAATCAATATTGGTTATGGTACTACCATTGATTCCTTGACCCCATTCAGATCAAATACTGCAAGAAACTCACCCTATTTTGTTCAGCTTTATGAAACACTCGGAATCATGGATAGCATGAAAGAAACCCAGCCGTATGTTGCAAAGTCATGGGTTTCAAATGATAACGGGTTTACGTATGAGATTGAGATCTGGGATTCCATAAAAGATAGTGCCGGTAATAAGATTACGGCTTCCGATATCCTGTGGTTTTTAACGGAAGCAAAAAAGAGAGCCATGAAGCCAGTATTTGCAAAAATCGAAAGCATGGTACAGACAGGTGATTTTACTTTCACGATAAAGCTGAAATCCAATATTGTTGGTACATTCCAGACTCTTATGGCTGATACGTATATAATTAGCGAGAAAGCTTTCAAGGAGAGCAAGGATGAATTTGGCACTTTCAGTACAACCACATCTCCATATAAAGTAGTGGAATTTGTTCCTAGTGCTTCTTTGAAATTTGAAAGAAGAACTGATTATTGGCAGGATATTGAGAAGATGCCTGAGGCTGCACGTCCTCTCGCAAAGAATGTAAACTATTTCATCATCACTGAAGCGTTCCAGTTAGGGGTTGCTCTTGAAACCGGAACTGTGGATGCCGTCATTGATATTGCTTCTACTACAGGTTCGCAGTTCATCGGGAACAAACAATTCACGGTTGATCTTTCCGATGGACCTCAAGGCTGGCAGATTTTTTTCTCAGGAGCCGATACATCCCTGCTTGCCCATAACGTAAAATTGCGACAGGCTATTTGCTATGCAATCGATGCTAATGGATTGATCACCGCGATGACTTCAGGTTTTGGTACACAGATGTGGGATGTCGGGTCTCCAAGGCTTATTGGGTTTAGCAATGCATGGAAAGATGAGGATTATTACAGCTATAACTTGGAAAAAGCAAAGCAGCTCTTGGTTGAATCCGGTTACAATGGCGAAAAGCTGATTCTTCTGTCTACATCTTCAGCTTTTGCTTCCCGCCTTGGGCAACTTTTACAGAACTACCTTGCCGCTGTAGGAATAAATGTAGAATTAAATGCTGTCGATATGGCATTGTATACCGCAACCAGACTTGATGGAACCAAGTATGATATGACAATCAACACTGTCGGTGGTACTTCTTTGGCCGATCAGTGGTCTATTAGATTTGATCCGGCTGCATATGCTTTAGGTGATGCAACCAGTCGTAAGGATTATACCCTTGCCGAAATGCTCTACAAGACCTGGTCTTTGGATGGTTGGACAACTGAAAACATAAATGCTGTGCATAACTATATTAAGGATAATGCAATTGCTTATGGGCTTGTAAACCCCCAGGTATTCACTATCTGGAACAACAAGTTGAACATGAAGAAAGCTGTTAAGGGTGGCATTTCCGGGTATATGATGTTTCCGAGTAGCCAATTCGAGAAGCAATAATCATTCACTTTTGCCTGATGTTCCGAGTCAATTCGGAACATCAAGCCTTTCATGAGGTTAAAATGCTAAAATATATTGGGAATAGGGTGCTTTGGATGATTCCCATCATTCTTGGTGTTACTATTTTAGTGTTTACCATGATGATGTTTTGTCCTGGAGATCCAGCAGAAATAATCATTGGCGCATCTGCAACTGAACAGGAGTTGATTGCCAAGAGAATTGAGCTTGGGTTGGATAGATTGTATATCGTCAGACTTGCTGAGTACATGAGTGATGTATTTTTGCATTTTGATTTGGGCACTTCATGGATTACGAATATCAGTATTGGTTCCACTATTGCTGAAAGGATGCCGAGAACGCTTGTTCTTGCATTTGTAACACTGCTTATTGCTTTTGGTCTTGGAATACCCCTTGGTATTACGGCAGCAACCCATCAAAACAAATGGCAGGACCATGTTTCAATGATTCTAGCCCTGGTTGGTGTAGCAATACCAAACTTTTGGCTGGCGCTTATGCTTATTCTATTATTTTCAGTTAATCTCGGCTGGCTTCCTGCCATGGGTATTGGCGCTGGCCTGACTGGCCTGAAGTTTTATATTCTTCCAGCTGTTTCCAATTGTGCAGGTGCGCTCGCTAACTGTGCACGTCAAACGCGTTCCTCAATGCTTGATGTTATCAGAGCCGATTATATTACCACTGCCCGGTCCAAAGGTGTGCCAGAACGTGCAGTTATTGTAAAGCATGCTCTGAAGAACGCACTGATCCCCATCATTACCATGATGGGTACCACTTTTGGCCGCCTCCTTGGAGGTGCAATGATTATCGAAACTATTTTTGGCATTCCAGGTATGGGTTCCTATATTATCGGTGCCGTAAACAATAGGGACTATCCAATAGTACAAGGTGGTTCCATTATTCTGGCCATTGCATTTAGTATTGCCATGCTTTTGATTGACCTTTTATATGCTGCGGTTGATCCCCGGATAAAAGCGAGATATGCGTTGAAAAAGAAAAAACCCAATCCGCGCCGTGTTGATGGATAAACGGAAAAAAGGCATTACTGTGCAGAAATCGGATTTTATGAAAAGAAGGTGGTGGCCAAGAATGGGTGTCAACGATACTGTTGTTATCTATAGCAACAAACTTAAAATACATAGTGAATCCGTACGTGTTGTCCAGCAACTTTCAAAGAATAGGGTTGCTGTTCTGGGTTTGGTGATTCTTCTTGTAGAAGTTCTAGCTGCGATTTTTGCAAAATACATCATTCCTTACGACTATATTGCCATGGATTTAACTTCTTGCTTTGCCAAACCCTCGTTCGAGCATTTCTTTGGCTGTGATGATATGGGACGTGATATTTTTTCCCGAGTACTGTATGGTACCCGCTACTCAATCTCCATTGGAATTCTAGCAGTTGGTATTTCTGTTGTATTTGGGGTCCTTATTGGGTCCTTTGCAGGATTCTTCGGAGGGCAGATTGATAATATTCTTATGCGTATCCTCGATGTGATTCAAGCCATCCCAGGAATGCTTTTGATGATAGTCATCTCCGCAGTATTGGGACCTGGATTCTTTAATACCATTATTGCACTTTCGGTAAGTAATATTTCCGGTATGGCAAGAATGCTTCGTGCTCAGATGATGAAAGAACGGGGCAACGAATATATTGAAGCGAGCCAGTCAATCAACTGCAGTAAGCTGAGAATTATTTTTATCCATCTTATGCCCAACTGCATCTCTCCACTTATTGTTCAGGCAACGATGGGTGTCGCTCAGACCATTACCATGGCAGCCGGATTGTCTTTCATTGGTCTTGGTGTTCAGCCTCCGACACCAGAATGGGGTGCGATGCTATCAGCTGCGCGTCAGTTCATTAGGCAGGCACCTCATCTTGTTATATTCCCCGGTCTGGCAATCGCACTCACTGTTCTTGCATTGAATCTCCTTGGAGATGGGCTAAGAGATGCTTTGGATCCAAAGCTTAAAAACTAAGGAAGAGAGAAATGAAAGAAAACGCTGCTTGTTTTTTAGATATAAGAGACCTTGTTGTTGAGTATATCTCCAATGGACAGATAGTACATGCCGTGAATGGCGTTTCACTGCGGCTTGAGAAGGGTAAGACACTTGGTCTGGTCGGTGAAACCGGAGCGGGCAAGACCACTATTGCGAAATCAATATTACGGATTCTTCCCGATGTTGGTAGCAGGATCAAGTCTGGTGAGATTTTTCTGGACGGTGCCAATATTCTTAAATTGACTGAGCAGGAAATGCGAAAAATCCGTGGGAGCACATGTTCCATGATTTTCCAGGACCCGATGACAGCACTGAATCCAGTTCAGAAGGTTGGCGACCAGATTGCCGAAGTCGTTGCTCTTCATAAGGAGGGTGATGTCAATCCAGAAGCAAGAGCCAAAGAAATGCTTGGGATTGTTGGTATTCCTTCTGATCGCTATCATGATTATCCCCATCAGTTTTCTGGAGGTATGAAACAGCGGGTTGTTATTGCCATTGCCCTTGCCTGTAATCCGGATTTGCTGCTTGCTGATGAACCTACGACTGCTCTTGATGTTACAATCCAAGCTCAGATTCTGGATCTGATCAAGGATCTCCAGAAAAAGTACCATACCGCAATGCTTCTAATAACCCATGATATGGGTGTTGTAGCTACGGCATGTGATGCTGTTGCTGTTATCTATGCGGGTAATATTGTTGAATATGGCTTGAAAGAGCAGATTTTCAACTATCCATCACACCCTTACACCATTGGTCTCTTTGGTGCGATTCCAGCTATGAATGATGACCAGATGTGGTTGCATCCCATAGAAGGACTTCCTCCAGATCCAACAAATCTTCCATCAGGTTGTCCGTTTAACCCTAGATGTACGTATGCTACAGAAACATGTAGGACAGATCCTATAAAAATGGTGAAAACTGCTGACGGTCATGATTGCAGATGCTGTAATCTCGATTCCATTAGAAAGGAGAGTTAGGCATGGAGAATCTTATCGAAGTAAAGAGACTGAAAAAATATTTTTCCACTCCACATGGAATGCTCCATGCTGTTGACGATGTGGATTTCACCATTGAGAAGGGAAAGACTCTTGGTATAGTAGGAGAATCCGGGTGTGGCAAGTCTACACTTGGCAGAACGCTTATTCATCTGCATGAGAGTACTTCAGGACAAATCCTGTTTAACGGCCATGATATCACTTCTGTGAAAGGGAAGGCCCTTAAGGAAGCTCGGGAACAGATGCAGATTATTTTCCAGGATCCATATTCGTCAATCGATCCAAGAAAAACAATTGAAGCGACTATTCGGGAACCGTTGCTCGTTTCCAGGAAATTCAGTAAAAGAGAGATAGATCAGAAAACTGCTGACCTCATGAATCTGGTAGGGATTGATGAGCGATTGAGAGTCTCCTATCCACATGAACTTGATGGCGGCCGACGGCAGAGAGTAGGCATTGCGAGAGCTCTTGCACTTGATCCGCAGTTTATTGTCTGTGATGAGCCCGTATCGGCACTTGATGTATCGATTCAAGCCCAGGTTCTGAATCTCCTGAAAAAACTACAGATTGACAAGGCTCTTACGTATATGTTCGTTACGCACAATCTGTCGGTTGTACGGTATATTTCCGATGATATCTGTGTTATGTATCTAGGGCAGATTGTTGAGAAATGCTCAGCTAAAGAGCTTTTCATCTCCCCTTTGCATCCTTATACCAAAGCGTTGCTCTCTGCAATTCCATCGATAGATATCCATCATCCGATGAAGCGTGAAATCCTGAAAGGTGAAATCACTTCCCCAATCAATCCAAAGCCGGGTTGCAGATTTGCAGCACGATGTTCTTTTGCAACAGAAGCCTGTCTTCAACCTCAGAAACAGGAAGAAGTATCGAATAATCATTTCGTTTCTTGCTGTCGAGTACATAATTTATAATGATTCAGTGGTTTTGTCGACAATTGTTATTCCAAACAAGTTTATAACTGAAGGGTTCCTGCATTGTATGTTTGGATTTTATTGCTATAGTGAAGTTGGATTGCTTCAAGCCTCTCCTTATCATAGGATAAAAAGATCATGTTCTTTGGCGGCCAAGAAAATATAAGCCCGAATCGTTCCTGTTCTGTTAATACCAGTCTGGAAATATAAATATATAAAGTTCCTGTATGGACGTTCCCGGTAAACGCTTTGGATCCAATTACCCCGACTTCCCGTATTTGATCCCATTTGTATTCAGCGATGACCTTTTTGAAAAAGAGGCGCTTTACACTTTCATCAGTTATAACTATTACCGTGCCATAGATACAGGCCATATAGGAAAAGACCAACATAATCACAAAGAAGACCAGAGCTGAGAAAGGACGGGAGATTGTGATTAGCGTAACGCCAAGAAGTAATGAAACAATGGCAGTCACAAGACTGATACCAAGCTTAATGGGGCTACAGATGATTGGTTTTATTTTCATACACTATCCTATATAGGTTCCCAGATCCTTTTGAATAGCAACAGTTGCCGCTCCTTTCGCCCCATTTTCATTATCGGGAGTGATGAAAATGAAATTGGCTTTGTTTTCTTCTGGTCCAAACAGGTTTTTTTTCAATGCATTAAAAAAAGGAGCCTTGTTGATTTCATTATTGAATAATTTGGCTTCAACAAGTATGCAATCTGGTCTGAATATGTTGTCAACGTTGGCAATGGCTATCCCCAAATAGGATGCAGCTGTGCTTAATATTTCCTGTACGGTGGTGTTACCTTCTTTTTGAGTCCGAAGAATATCCTGCATGTAGATTTTTGCATTAGTATCAAGTATGGCTTTTAAAGCAGGGATGTTTCCGTTATTTGCCTCTTTTATACATTGTTCTTTGATGACCCGTTCTCCTGAAAAACAACTGAGCTTTCCGGTAGATCCAAATTCATTATCAGGCATGTTCGGATCCATAATCATATATCCCAGTTCTCCGGGACCAACCGAGGTACAGACAAAGTTGGGATTATTCATCATCAAAGGGCAAGCGATACCATCAGATACAAAAAGATAGGCAAAAATATGACTTTCATCCAATAGTTTTTTATTGAGGAGATTGAACATGGTTGCTCTGGCTACTGCGTCGTTCTCAAGTGTGATATCACCGCTGAATCCAATCAACGCACGGATGTCTTCCACCATGTTTTTATTTTTCCAATGGAACTGACGCTGTATTTTAAGGATTCCTTTTTGGGGGTCGATAATTCCAGGAGTGCATATGCCTATGCCATAAATTTTTCCGGAGTCAATCAACGGGCTATTTAAAAATGAATGAATCAGATTTGCACAGGATTGGATAATATCTTCATAACTTGTCGTATCTGTGTCATCTTGAAGGTTCTGAACAATCTCACCTTTATAATCTGTTAAAACCGCAATTCGGTATGATTGTTTGATTTCCACGCCAATAAAATACCGTGAGGATGGAACTATTTCCACGGGATTGGATTTTCTTCCCATGGCTTTAACCTGAGTTGTAGTTGTCTGACTCTCCTGTATGATTTTATTTTGAATCATGCTGTTAATGTTGGTTGTGATGGTAGGAAGGGTGAGGTTCAGAGTTCTGGCAATTTCAAGGCGTGTAATAGGGCCATAGAGATAGACAATTCTTTTAATTGCAGCTTGATTGGTAATTTTAACACGAGGTAGATTGTTGCCAGGTTCGATTGTCATCTAAAATCATCTCTTTTTATTAATTAATTTAATAATTTAATTATACCAGCTGTTATTTTACACAGTCAACAGGATTGAGAGTGTTTCGACGCTCATGTTGTCATAAACATGTGTGTACGGTTTTCCTGATGTCCATTGCCTTGACGATGATCGGCACTGAAAAAAAAAGAAAAAAACTCCAGTGCCATCTTATCAGGAGGTGGTTTTTTGAAAAGACAAGAGTGCGTTATTTCCTTGATTTTACTTTGCAAACACCCTAGGATTTGCTTATGGTAAAACAAGCTTTAGCCATAGGGGGAGGCTTTTGAGGCCCCAGTGCAGCTGTGTTGCTTGCGGCCTTTGTCCTATGAAACGCTATATTCTCACCCTTGTACTGCTCTTTCTTGTGGTTACCCTCGGTTCCGAGATGCTTCCCGAACAGAAGCCCCTCCAGTACGCTACTGGAGTACCCGGGAACAAGGCCTGCTTCCGGTACAGATCCTGCCGGGCTTGGACAGCACTGATGTCTTTGTGCAGAAAGTCCTGGCATTTGTAGGAGGTAGCTATGAAAGTCCTTTGGGTGCTTGTGTTGGCTTTGAATCTGCTTCCTTTCCACCTTGTCGCACAGGATGATCCAATCCTTAAGACCGGGCCGAGGGAATTGGAGTTTGGCAACCTGCACTGGAGGATGAAGACCAGTCTTACCCCGACGGCTCCCGGACCGAATTATTATCGGGGAACCGAGGACGCTGTCTGGGTCGATGACTGGGGCTTGCATTTGACCATAAAGGAGCAGCAGGGACATTGGTGGGCTACCGAGATATTTACCCGTGAGTGGGTCGGCTACGGCACCTATACCTTCACTGTGGAGACTGATATCGAGCAGTACGACCCCAACGTGGTGGCTGGTTTCTTTACCTGGGATACCTCACCAGAAGAGTACAACCGGGAGATAGACCTGGAGTTTGCAGCTTGGGGCGAGAATGATGGTACTAAAATCCAATATGTAGTCCAGCCTTATACCGATCTCTCTCGGATTCTCGTCTTCAAACCTGATTTGGACGGCAGCACAACCACCCACCGTATCGTCTGGACCGAAGAAGGGGTGGCTTTCTCGTCCTACCATGGCTCGGTCGATCCCGACGAAGAGTCCAGTGAGGCCTTGCTCATCAAGCGATGGAACCACTCTTCTAGCCCCACCGAGGGACGGGTCCGGTTCCGCATCAACCTGTGGCTCTACCAGGGAAATGTTCCTCTCAGGCCTGAACACCTGGTCATTACTTCGTTTTCGTTTGTGCCCCACTGGCCTTGAAGCCTGTTCTCACCTGTGCTCCCCAACCCCGGTTCTTGCGCATTGCACTGAAGTAGGCGCTCACCCGCCAAAAACTGATAACCTGACGCACTCCGAAGTTCTCAAAAATGGCCATGCCTACAAGGCGCAGCATGTCCTTGTTTGAATAGAGAGGCCGGTCGAATTCACTGATGAGCAGAGCTGAGAGTGAGACCAGAACACCCAAGAGAATGGTCGTGGTGAACAAGGCCAGGGCGATGGGTAGATTGATCAGGCCCATGAGGGCGCCGGTGAACACAAACAACAACCCCTGTGCCTCCACAAACGGTCCGAGCAACTCAAAGAGGAAGTAGTAGAGCATGCTCGCCATTCCAAGCCGTCCATAGCGGGGATTGGCGATCATGTTGCTATGGAAGAGCAGGATATCGATGAGCCCGCGATGCCAGCGGTCCCGCTGGCGATGCAGAACCTTCCACTTCTCAGGGACTTCGGTCCAGCAGTTGGCGTTGCTCGCATACTGCACCCGATAGGGAAGCTTTCTCTCGCGCATGTAGCGCGAAAGCCGGACCACCAGCTCCATATCCTCACCCACAGTGTCCTTGTGATACTTGCCGCTCTTGGTAAGATAGCCACCGGTGGCAATTACACGGTCACGATGGAAAATACCGAAGGCTCCGCTAATGATCAGAAGCATATTCAGTCGCGCCCAGCCTACACGACCAGTCATGAAGGAGCGGATATACTCAAGGCTCTGTAGCCTGGGAAGGAACTTTGTGGGTAACCCGATTGAGTCCAGGCTGCCCAACTCGACGTCACAGCCGTTGACCGGGCAAATATTACCACCGCTGGCAATGCTCTCAGTGCTGTAGTCGAGCATCACCGAGACTGCTCTGAGCAAGGCATCGGGTTCCAGCAGTGAATCGGCATCGATGCCACAGAAGAATACTTTGGTAGCGACATTCAGCCCTAGGTTCAGTGAGTCGGCCTTTCCACCGTTCACCTTGTCCACCACTATCAGATTGGGAATATTCTTGTTCTTGTAGAGACCTCTGAGCGCTCGGGTTCTCAACCGTTTGGGGACCAGCTGGTCGCGCTTTTCCAAATTGAAGTAGGCGATCAATTTTTGCAAAGTGTCGTCCTTGGACCCGTCGTTGACAACAATCAACTCAAAGTCGGGGTATTGTTGGTTGAGCAGACTATTGGTGCTCTCAATAATATTGGCAGCCTCATTGTAGGCCGGGGCTATGATCGAGACCGAGGGTAGCACACCCTTGGTAAAGAGCAAGCGCTTATCCTTTGCCCTCCACAGACGGTTCTGTATGCCAGAAGCCCGGTACGAGATGACTAGCATGGCAAGATAGATGGCATTGATCACAATCGAGTAGTAGACCAACAGATAATTGAAGCGGACTACATACAAGGATAACAATTCACCTGGGTTTAAGTCGATGAGGTTGGGTAGCTCGGAGAGGAAGATAATCAAGGGGAAGATCAGAAGGGTGAGAATCAAGAGGAGAATTAGATTCAGCCTCTGGGGTTTCTCCTGATGGGCTTGGACAGAAGGCTTTACTACCTCCGGTTTGGAAAGGTTCAGCGTCTGATACACAGCAGGATGCAGGTAGGCAAAGAACAACAGTTTGAGCTTCTTGCTGCGCTTGACAATTTTTCTGACTAGTGTGACCAGTTGTTCTTGCTTGTGGATGTCGGTATTGGTGTTGAGAAATTGTACCAATCCGCTGATATGCTGCTCTTGAACCAAGCTGGTAATCAGATTGACAAGCTGTTCATCCAAATCCCCTTGGTAGGCGGAAAGAATGTAGGTCAGGCGGTTATCCAGCACTTTTGCCAAGATTAACGTCTCGTTTTTACTATTTGTCTTCTCAAACCGCAACAGGAAGTCATTGAGCAGGGTAGGGTCTTTATAGGCCATCTCAGAGAGACTTTGCACCAGTTGGTCGCGTGTCGTGGTGTACTTGCCATATGCCAGGAGGGAGGGGATGTATCGCTTGTCTCCGAGGCGTGCATAGGCGCGGATCACATAGCCCCTCGTGCTGCGGAAGGAACTTTCCAAGAATTCAGGCTTGAGCAATTCCTCAGGGAAGTGCAGGCATAAGGCATACAGCGCACTCTTACGAACCTGTATGTTCTTGCCCTGTGCCTGACGGACCAGGTAGGACTTGAGTACATCGGTGGAATACTGAGCGGCATATTCACAGATCAGGAGCCCGAGATACATGCGGTCGATTGAAAGCCGTTTCTTTAAGTAAGGCAACAGTTTGAATCCATAGCTGACCAACAGGGCACGGTAGCGGCCTGCTATCCAAGGTGTTGCCCGGCTAAGGCGTCTGAGCATGGGGATGATGGCGCGCTTCTCTTGCACCCAGGCAAGGGCTTGGAACAAGTAGAACGTAACGACCTGGCTCTTCTCTACAGATAGTGTCTGAAGGAACAACGTCCGGTAGTCCGGAAGGCTGAGCATTGGTTTGAGATGGACAGCGGCCTCAATCCGTCTGACGAAAAAGGGCGATCCCAAGCGTTTGGTCAATTTCTTGACAAAGCGTGAAGCTGAGAGAAAAGTGAGGATCCGATCATGGATAGAATCCTCCAACTCAAGACTATCGCATAACTTGTTATAAAGCAGTAACAGAGTCTTGGCTCCAAAGGCTGTAAAATCGGGTGCTTCTGCCTCAAGTTGGGCTAGGAACAAGGCCTCTGTGTGCTCGAGTCTGTGTTTTCTCCCCGATCGTACCAAACGCAGGTACAGAAGACCTGCCAAGACGATGAGGTTGAAGGCGACAACCGCACATGTCATGATGATGGCGAAGTTGCTGGACACCTCAGACCCCCTTTTCTGCGATGAGTTTGACCAGACCGGTCAACTCATACAAGGCCAGAGGACGGGCGAAAAAGTGTTGGATGCCCAAATCGAAGGCGCGTCTGACCGTCTGTTCCTGCTTGTTGGCCGACATGAGGATGAAGGGTATATTGGCAACGCTGGGCCGGTTGAGCAGTTCCTTGCGGAGGGTAAAACCACTGAGCTTGGGGATGAAAAGTTCGCACAATATCAAATCCACACTGCCTGCAAGCAGCAATTTTTTCGCTTCCAGCCCGTTGTTGGCAACCTGCACCCGGTAGCGCTGTTTTTCCAGAGTCTGTTTCAGCATTTCTCGGGAAAAGCCTGGAACATCCACCAAGAGAATAGTGAAAGTTGCGCGGCTGCCGGTATCACTTTCAGAGGTTGACACAATGCTGCCAGCTCCGCTCTTACGTGCAAGACGGAGACGGAACGCAGCGTTTTTATTGATGTAGGCGGCCATGTGCGCCACATCATCACGATTGGCTCCGTCAATCTCATCAGAGTGGACAACTCCCATCGAGACTGTGATAGGGATAATGAACCGGTCCTCGTCCGCAATGCGATTTCTCAACATCGCCGCCCGGTCGAGGGCTTGTTCCTTTGTCAGGGAGGTGCATATCAGGGCGAACATGCCCCCGGTGATGCGGCAAACTTGCACATGCGGCTCAACACTCTGGGTTAAAAGCTCTGAGAGAATGCGCATGGTACGGTCACCCTCGCTGCTTCCAAAGTCGAGGTTGATCCGTTCCAGGTTGTCAATGCTGAGCACCAAGGAAACGATTGAGTTTCCGGAGCCCAATTCCCTCAATAAAAACGCCTGGTGGAACTCCTTGTTATAGAGTTTTGTCACCGGGTCGCGGTACGTGCTTTCTTCCAAGGTTTTGAGCCGTTCTTCCAAAGTCTTGAGTTCGGCTTCCTTCTCCTTGATCTTGCGTTCCGAATTGACAATGAAGGTGGAGAAAGCCGTGGGAATAGTAAGGTTGTACTGCTTTCCCAGCAGTTCCACCAGTGAAGAGATGGAGGAGAGGTAGCTTACCCCCCGTCTTTCCTCAACGAAGGAGAAAAACCTCTCCCACATCTGATCCTCGGCGACTGTAGTCTTGGCGATTTGGCGCTTTTTAACATTCAGGATAAATGGTGAGTTCTCAAAGGTTTTCTTGATCTCCTGTTGCCCATAGATGGTTATCAGGCGCAGTACCACTTGATCGAGCAGGGAGCGAACCCCTCCATCCGAGGGAAGCCTGAGCCTCTTTGGTTCAAGAAACAGACCACAGGGCATGGTCTTGAGTGTGGTGATATACAGCTCAATATGCTCTTTGATGATCGAACCGTGCTGGGAACAGATGAGACGGATGGGATAACTCTCCAGACCTTCCATGGCTGCGGCGAGTATCTCGTGGCTGGGCATATAGACCTCGTGGAACGCCTTCATGCCATCGAGGTAGTTCTCATCGGCATATAGGTGCCAATCGGCGGTGATTGAGCCAAAGAGGTCACCGCTGATAAGGGCCTGCTGCTCTGGTAGATAGCTCATGATTGAGCCAGGGAAGTGCAGGTAGGGGGCGAAGATGAAGCCGATGGAAGCATTTTTACCCAGGGTATAGGAAAAGGAGTGGTGATTTACAATATAGAAAGGATTTTTGATACCATAGTACTGGATCAGCAGGGCTGCCCGCGCATGGCAGCAGATGTCTCCTTTGAAGCCGGCCTTCTCAAAAAGGGGAATGGCCATGCACAAATCCGGGTCCTGATGACTGCAGACGATGGCTTTCAGGTTGGAGAGCGGGAGCAGGCTCTTGGTTTTCTCCAGGACAATCTGGCCATCGAGGGCTGAACCCGGGTCAAAGAGGATACCCAGCCCATCCTTGATGTAGAGAAACGGGTTGCAATGCAGGTTCTGATGGGCACTCTCCGAGCCAACCCACCACAAGCCTTCGGCAACCTGTACGGGTTTAGTAAGATCATTCATCTGCTCTCTCCCTGGTAAAATAAGCCTTAAGCAAGTCATAGCTTGCCTTCAGGCGTTCTTGGTATACAGGTTGGTTCCACCCCGGTAGAACAAGTGTTACCGCCTTTGGCGCATCGAGGATGGTGTGTGTGATTGTATCAGAGACCACAACGCTTAGCACAATACCATCGGTTGCCGTAGTGGCTATTTGGTCGCGAAGCGGAGCGCTGTAGTAAGTCTTCCCATCATCGAGTACCTGTGCTGAAGAAATGTCACTGACGTTGATGCGTGTCCAAGGGATACGGATGGAGAGTCTGCTTCCTTCCATATCCCAGTGGTTGGTGTTTCCCTCAAGGCTGCCGAACCTGAGGTGGCTCGAATCCTCATATTTTGCCTCGATAACCGTCCCATCGAGGAGTGCACGCTGTTTGTTGATCAGTTTGGTCATCGGTTCGAAGAGTCCCTCTTCCCTCAAGTTAGGAGCGGTACTGAACTGGTAGGCGGTATAGTCCGCCTCCTTCAAGGCTAAAAGACGGGCATGCTCAAAGGAGTCGAGCACCACCATATACTCCATTCCAGACGGGGCCTTATGATCGAGTGTAGCAGAGTATTTGAGCTCTCCGCGGTCGCGGTAAAGCGTGTCGATGCCGATCAGCAGCTGCTCGGCTGTGAAGTCCAGTGCACGTCGCAGATTGATGTCAATATGCAGGAAGGAGGCGTCGGCACGCGCTTCCAGGCTCTTGACCAATCCATCACCCACCAGTGAAGCCCCGCTTCGTTTGGGTTTGACTGCCTCGTAGGCAAGGATGCCATAATTCTGTTCGGGATCGATGGCATTGTGCCACAGGATCTGCCGCTCATAAGGAACCATAAAGGGTTCAGTGGTCCAGGTTTTCTTTGCCCACTCATCCATCCACTCAAAAATGATGCCCCCGCTGTAGCCTTCAACCTGCATGGCCTCGAACATACGGATAATACCTTCCGCCTGTTCTTCTTCACCTAACCCGCCATGGTGGTAGCCATCCGGACTGAAGTGGGCATTTCCCATACCGGTGGCGATGCCGAATTCGGCAACCACGGCCGGATATTTCCGATGGCCTTCCATAAAAGCCTTCAGGTAACCGCCGTAGCGAAGTCTGCCTTTTTCATCCTCATATGCATCAAAGGAGGGCTCATTGTTCATGAAGTCAGGGTAGTTGGGATAGATGTGGTACGAGCCGAAGAGCCCGACTTGGTTGCGTCCTCCTACTAGGAGATGGTTGATGTCCACCGTAGTACGGTCGTTGTATTCGCGTACCTTCTTGCCATTTTCGTCGCGCTCAGATTCGTGGATTAGATAGTCGAGGGTAGGCCAGTTGACAATGGAGACGGGGTGTTGCCAACCGTAGGTTTCCTCCTCGTAGGCGAGCAGGTAGTCACAGCTCAGGGCAAGCCAGCTTTCGGTGGGAGTCGCATCTTCTGTGGTGTTGATGTATTGGCCGGCGAATCCAAAGCCGGCGTGGTTTGTATCAGTCTGTTCGACCTCGAGCGGCTCAAGCTCGCGCCCCACCAGATAGCCCAGTACATAAGAAGAAACATCAGTGGTGTAGACCCCAAAGGCTCGTCCCTTGCGTTCGGGTATATCAGCCTTGCCGTGGATAGCATCGACAACGTGGATGATCTCTTCTTCAAAGGCCTTCTGATATGCAGGTTCCAGATAATCGTGTCTCGGTGGCTCTTCTTCCGGCCATACCTCCTGCAAAAGATAAAGCTGCCCGTCGGTATGCAAGCGGTTGTACAGGGCGAAGGCTTGGTAGAACTGGGGATCGAGCAGGGTATAGATGCGAACGGTGTTCACCCCGAGCTCTCCCATCTGCTCAAGCCAGCGGTAATACAGGCTTTTGTCCTGGGGGAATTCAGTGAACCACCGCCCTGGCATGGCGGTGCCAAGGTTCATGCCATAGACGAAATAGGGTTCCCACACGCCTTCGCGGTAGAGTTCAAGGGTTTTGCCTGTTGCCCGGCTGATCATTTTACTCCCTCCAAGGCTGGCGACTTCACGTTCAAGAGGGAGAATGACTTCGGTTTTCCGTTCTTTTGCTTCGGCAAAGATGGATCTGAGTAGGGGAAAATAGAATTTCCATAGGAAAGAGCGTTCCCCTGTGGCAACAGTTTCGAGTAGAGTGGACAAACCCTTGAGCCTGAATAGGTTCAATATCCGTTTGCCGTATGCCCAGTTGCCTCCCAGGTAATATGAACGGTGGTTGGCCGTTTGCTTGAGCTGGATAGCGGCAAAGGAGGAGGGGATGCCAAAGCGATCGAGCAGGATTTCTCCTTCAGCACTGACATTGAGGCTGTAGGTTGCCAACACCTCGGTACCGGCAAGCGGCTCGGTAATATCAAATATCAGGCGGTAAGGGAGAGAGCCCGAAAGACCGAGTCTCCCGGTACCCTTATCGGTGAAGGAGAGCGTCATCTGATCGGCTTGGAGCTCAATACCGCTTCTCAGTACTACAACCTCATCGTTGATGTTGTATAGGATTATGCCACTGCCTGAAAATTCCCAACCTGGGCCATAGAGGTCGAGGATCCAGGGAGGGATTTCCCCATCTTTGGAAAGGTCATGGACATACATGCCGGTCCAGCCAGTCCAGCGGGTTCCCACTATTTCATAGAGCTGTGCTTGGACATAGGAGGGGGTAGGGGTGGCGAAGGTGTTGTATTCGGCTACGAGGGTACTGCTCGTTTCCCGATTGAGGAAGGTGCGTATAGCCTGGATATCGGATGCGCTGCTTCCGCCCCAGATCAGGTTGCTTTCTCCTTCCGCAAGGGTGCGTGAAAAACCCTCGCCATTCTTATACACCCCATAGGTATCGGCAATGTAGAGCAGGTCGGTTCTCTCATCCAAAGTCGAGAGATCCCGAATAGGGTCCTCACTTCCGGGGTGGTAACCGAGATAGGTCTTCTGTGTTCTGAAACGTTCTCCCGCTTGGGTGGGAAACTTGAAGTGGCTGAGAAACCAGCCCACATTCTGATGCTGCTCGGCCTTGGGTGTACTGACCGTCTTGTCGTAGACGGTGACTGCCAGGTCTTGGTCTAGTGTAAGCAGCCACAGTACGAAGGGAAGGCACAATACAAGAGCTAGTGAAAACAACAGCACTATAAGCGTCCTAGGTTTCATGCGACCCGGCTTAGGAGGTTTTTTGCGCTTCATTGACTTCAGTATACGCTTGTTCCTGATGCTTTGCCACGAGAATAAATATACGGGTAACTGCGGGTAACTGCAGGCAATTACAGGAAATCACGTATCGTGCGCTTTGAGGTTGCCGTCGAGCCAATTGTTCTGGTCAGGTACATGGATTGGTGACATTTGTCACTGCCCTATCCAGCTCTCGCTTTCTATACTGGGAATCAGAGGTACACAGCCATGGTATTGCAGGTAGACGATGTCATCAAACGATTCAATACGAATCTCGCTCTTGATTGTTGTTCGCTGAGCGTAGAGAAGGGTGAGGTAATCGGTCTGCTCGGACCTAATGGTGCGGGCAAGACGACCTGCATCCGCTCGATCATCGGCCTTATCGGTATCGATGAAGGCTCAATTACTGTTTTTGGGATGAAACAGGATGGAAAGAACAAAGCTATCCGTAGCAGAATCGGGTACGTGACGCAGGAGATCACGCTGTATGAGGACATGAGCGGGAAGGACAACCTGGCCTTCTTCGCCTCCTTGTATGGAATGGGCAAAAGCGACATTGCTACAAGAACCCAGGAAGTAGGAAAGCTCATCGGTCTTGAGGAAAGACTGGCCGACAAGGTCAAGCACTACAGTGGCGGTATGAAGCGAAGGCTGAATATCGGCTGTGCTCTGATGCACAAGCCTTCTTTGATCATCATGGACGAACCGACGGTGGGCATCGACCCTCAGTCGCGTTCTTTCATCCTCCAATCGGTTAAGGAGCTGGCCAAGGGTGGGGCGACCATCATCTACACCTCCCACTATATTGAGGAAGTGGAAGCTATCGCCAGCCGCATCTACATTATGGACAACGGGCATATCATCGCCCAGGGAACGCTCAGCGAGTTGATCGCCCGCATCCAGGGCGACCACTTCATCGAGGTGGACGTCAGGCTTGCCAGCGAACAGAAGCGCAAGGAGCTGCTGGGAATCCGCGATGTGAAGGAAGTTGCCTTGGAGAGCAATCGTTATAAGATTGTGGTGCCCGGGGGTATCCCAATCCTGGACAAAATCGTCCTCTCGCTTTCAGAGCAGGGTTTGGTGGCGATCAACACCAAACAGCCCAATCTGGAGGATGTGTTTCTCACCCTGACCGGCAAACAGCTGCGTGATGAGGTCGCCTCATGATTGCGTTCCATATCAAGCGTTCGGCAAAGGATCTCATAGGCAACGCCATTCTCATTCTATTTCCCTTGGTCTTGATTTTCTTCTTTGACTATCTGTACAAGACCATCGACCTCCAGACTGGCATGGAGGTGGCGGGCCAACAGCGGCTAGCCCTTCTGGTCATCGGATTCGCCCTCACATTCCAGATCTATGGAGCCAGCTTGAGCTTTGAGACCTTGGCAGGCGACCTCTATACTCCTATGCACGACCGTCTCTTTGCTTCTCCGGTAGAAGGCCGGTCGCTGGTTCTATCGGTCCTGTTCAGTGGGGCAGTGGTCAGTTTCCTGCAGTCTCTGGTGATTGTGCTCTTCTCTACCGTCATTCTGGGAGCCCGTATTCCCAGCCTCCCCCTGGTTCTTGTCATTCTTTTGGTTTCAGTGGTCTTCAACCAGCTGTTGGGTACGGTTTTGCTTTTGCTTGTAGGCAGCCCGAAGGTGGCCAACGTTGTCACTACCATCTACGGTTCGGTGGTCCCCATGCTGGTGGGTCTCTACTTTCCGCTGCCCAAGACGGCTTTGTTCAGATTCATCCGCCTCTATGGCACGCCGATGAGCTTGGCCAATACAGCAAGTATCCGGGCGATGGAGGGAAACTTCACCTCCATGGTTCTTGTGATGCTTCCCCTCCTCATAGCCATAGGCCTTTTGCTGCTCTGTCTGAAACCCTTGGTACGGAGGATAGCAGTATGACGATTTTTCTGTTTGCCTTACAACAGAATCTAAAGCAGCGTATCGCACTTCTGCTGCTTTTTGTGCTTCCACTCCCCCTGCTTTTCATCCCTTCGGTGACCGGTTCACTACCCATGGGGTTCAGCCTTTTTGGATTGTTGAATCTCTACACTGCGTTTCTGATGTGCAGGCCTGTGGTGGAGGACCGGATGCAAAAAATTGTAGTCCGTATCGCAGCCTCTCCGGTAAGCCACGGTTATTACCTGGCCAGCCACCTGCTTGCTTCGCTATTACTGCTTTCTGTGCAGTGCCTCGTCTTTGTCATCGCCTCAATCATCTTTTTCGGGCCGAGTCGAACCAATTACCTGGTATTGTTTTTACTCTACTTCTCCTATAGTGCGATGGTCATTTCGTTTTCCTTGGCATGGAACAGCATGTTTCACTCCTATAACACAAGTTTTGCCCTGTTCAGCGGTATTGGCTCGATCATGTGTCTGATCAGCGGACTGTCCTTCCCGCTCAGTCTCCTTCCACAGCCGGTGCAGACGGTGGTGAGAATCCTACCCACCTACTATCTTGCCCATGGGCTTGCCATGCTCGATAGGCAATCGGGCTCTGGTATCCTGCTATCGGCTGTGGTACTCTGGACATTCGCAGGGATATTCCTGCTGATTGGTAGCAAAAGGAGATTCTAAACGTTGGATCGGAGCACATATACTTTTGGTTGCGAACAAGTGACGAGGCTGATGTCCATCCTTTTACTGGTCTCGTCGCTGCTGTTGCTCTTTGACAAGCTCGATGTCCCCTTGATGCTGGTGTTTTTGCTGGTCTTGTTCTCATTGTTGCTTCGCTGGCGGTTCGCACTCAATCCCCTGCTCTTTCTTTTAGACAGTACGGTGTTGGTGGTAGTCTCCTTCTTTCAAAGCGATGCCACGCTTTTGTTGAGCCTATACATCTACAGTTTTGCCTCTGGCTTGCAGTTGCTCGCCCTTACCCCGTTTTTGCTCTATGCCTTGTTCAATCTTCCTTTTCCCTTGGCTTTATTTCCTGCTTTGGGCTTATTGCTGGGTCTGACGATGGCTCTGTGGCAGAAAGAGAACGACAGAGTACAGGATGAAGCCGATGAGTTACGCCTCAGGGTGCACCATCTCCAGGAGGAAGAGGAGCAGTTGCTGCTTGACTATCAGGATGCACAGCAGCTTTCGCGCCTTGAAGAACGCAATCATATCGCACAGATTCTGCATGACAGCCTGGGCCATGAGCTGACTGCTGCCCATCTGACGCTCAAAGCTATGGGCTCTTTGCTCCAGCGCAAAGAAGTTGAGAAGGCACAAGACAGCCAGGCCAAAGCCCTGATCAGGCTTGAGAATAGCCTCGACCAGCTCAAGCTTGCCGTCAGGCAGCTGCAAAGCGATGAAGAGGCGGCAAATCAGCGGCTGAAGCAGCTGTTTGAGGGGTTTAGCTATCCAGTGGATTTGCATATGAGCGGCGATGTGCAGCTGCTGGAACCTGCTGTCCAACAGGTGTTGTATGCTTCGGCCAAGGAGGCTTTGACCAATGTTGCCAAACATGCAAGACCGACTATGGTTAAGGCTCAGCTTGCTATTACCGGCACCACCACCCGCATGATGCTGGAGAATGACGGGCTGGTCGAAGAGAGGCCTTCAGAAGCCGGCAATGGATTGGGATTCATGCGTCGGCGGGTGGAGGCCCTTGGTGGTAGTGTGGCTATCCAGAGGGACCAGACCTTTCGCTTGATCGTCACCATCCCTTCGAAAAAGGAGTTTTAGGATGCGGCTTCTTCTCGTCGATGATGATGCGTTGGTGCTCGAGAGCTTGGAGATCCTGCTCTCTGATGATCCCTCGCTTACGATTGCAGGAAAGGCGGAAAATGGGGCACAGGCTCTCTCGTTTCTGCAAAGACAAACAGTTGACATGGTGCTCTTGGATATCCAGATGCCGGTTATGGACGGCATCGAGGCCGCCCAGCGTATCCGAGCCGGGTTTCCCCATATCAAGATTCTGATGCTCACCACTTTTGCCGATTACCGGACGTTGCATCGTTGCCTGGAGTCGGGGGCGTCAGGCTTTCTGCTCAAGAGCGACAGTACCGAGAAGCAGATTATGACGATCAAAGCGGTGCACCAAGGCCTTCCGGTGATCAGCGAGCAGGCTTTGAAGAGCTTCTCTGAAGATCAGTTGTTCAGTGACTTGACTCAGCGGGAGCAGGAAGTTCTCATGCAATTGGCCCAGGGGTTGAGCAACCGGGAAATCGCTACTAGGTTGTGCATGGGTGAGGGAACGGTGCGCAATATGGTTTCTGTGATGCTGGATAAGCTTGATCTGCGCGACCGTACCCAGCTTGCCATCGCCTATTGGCAGCGGCACTGGGTGTAACCTTGTTGTCCAACATCTAAAATTACATATTATTGATAATATGTTTTATATCTATATCGCTAAAAGTGACGTAAACATATTTTCTATCTCAATATCTACATTCTGTGATTCAATCTGAGCGTTCATATTTGGAATATTTATATCTTTATCATCGCTGTCTTGTTCTGTCTGTATTTTCGCTTCTTCAACTTTATCCATTATCCATTCTGTTAATTTATATTCTTCTTTTAGACCCAGATTTTGATATATTTCTTGATAACTACTATTCTCTCCATTGATTTCAAATTCTGTTAAATATTCGTTATCTGCAGAATCGATGATTTCTTCAATTTGTTTCTTCACCATACTACTGTCATCAGTATCAATGTATAATTTGCTTATTGTAGACGTTAAATGTTCAAGACTCTTCATGTTATAACAGTTTTCAATGAAAGATAATAACAAATTATACATATTCTTGTCACCTTCCATTTCTTTATAATCAATATACCATGATACAGAACTTTCGAATGCCCAATCAATTTTCGGATGCTGTTTCAGCATTACTTCTACCTCTTGTACAATTTTACCGAGTAGTATGAAATCATTAATTTCGTATTTTTTGATGTATTCTAAAATCTTATAGATTCTATCGGCTTTCTCTATCGGTCTTTTTACTATTCTATTATTGTGTATATAGTATATCTCTAGGTTTGGATAATCTAAATTATGTAGCATCTCAGAAATACATTTATAGACTTCCTGCTGACTAAATGATTTTTTTATATCCTTGAATAACTCTATTATGATGATAAATTGATCCCAATATTTGAATTTCATTTTTAAAAATTTAGTTTTTACTATATCTCCAAGATCTGTTTTATAGTAATTTCTTATAAAATCTTGCACTGATGAATTTACAAATGAAATAGTAATCTCACCGGGATTATTCATATTAATAAAATTTCCTGCTAATTGTTTTAATGCTTGCTCCATCAATATTTGTTCTTTAATTGATAGATTCTCTTTATTATGAAAATCTTGATATAAATTTTTGAAATCCTCCAATCCTATTGTCCTGTATGTCAAGCCTAGTAGTAATACTATCTCTTGTGCAATTTCTGATAAACCGTTTTCAAATGCAATCTTCCATATGATTTCAGGATTATTTAAAATATCTATGAATTTTTTTAAATACTCTTCTGCAGGAATACTCTTTACATGAATTATACTTGTCATGGTCTCTACAATTCTTGGATTGTAATTTTTATGATTTATAATCCGTAAATAGTTTTTATTTTCTAATATTGCATTATGATAGTCCGCAGTTAGTTCAGAGTGATATACATGATTGTATAAAATTTGCGCTCTTATTAATTTAGTATAGTTTCCTTGCTTAATCACACACCTTTTTAATGTTTGTCTTCGTATCGTCTCTGATTTTTCTTCTGCTTCATTTAGTATGTATTCTCTAGTTGTTAAAATTAGTCTTTTATTCTTATTTCCAATATGATTAATAATCATTTCAAACATTTTTTCTTCTTCTAGTAATCTGAGTGATACAGTACCCAGAAAATCATCAAACAAAAACACTTGCTTTTTCTCATCATCAAAAATAGTGAGAATTTCATCTTCATGTGTTATCACATTTAGCTCATAGTCACTTTCTTGATAGAATAGTGCTAACATTTCTGCTAATGTCGTCTTTCCTATGCCAGGCTCTCCAGATATCAAACACATATGATCTGCCTGCAACATTTTCAATGCCAATTCAAAACTTTCATTCTGCACATATACCTTTAATTTATGTACTATCTCTTCTTTTACCAGCATCTGTTTGTTTTTTTGGTTTATATTTAAAATTTTTTTCAATACATCTGAACCCAGAAACCATAATTTATAATGCCTATCCAATATTTCTGGTTTATGTCTTAAAATTGTACTGATTGTATTTCTATCATAAATATCATTATAGTCTTTAAGATATGGAGAGAGTAGTTTTGCAATTGTAGTTTTTCTATTTGGCGTAAGACTTAATGATGTAACTAGTATATATCTATTTGGATTTAGCTTAGCTACTTTTTCAATTTCTTTCTTTAAAACACTAATAAATGAAGGATAACTCGAATTAATATAATGCTTGCATTGTACAATTATATTGTTTTCTAGATTTTCAGAATGTCGTAAATCTATTCCATTATCTCTACCTTTGCTGAATGATTCAAATTTGAGGTTCAGATCACTGCTTAAGATATCAAGTGCTAATAATTCAAATTCATAAGGCGATAAACTACCCATGTCATAATCAGCCATAATATTTCCTTACTTAGTATTTTTTATTCTAAGTATACTATAACCTTATTTGTCATATTACATTTTTTTGGTATTTTTATTTTTTTAATCAACTATTCTTCTAATATATAATACTCATTTCGAATAAACTAGAAATGTTGTAAGAATCAGAAATATTGAACCCTGAGTTTGTTTCCGCCAGTCCCTAACAATGTATACAGATTTGTTGAATAGTTATTATTCTTCTTGTAAATTGTACTGATGTGATCCGTTTATATATCCTAAATTCCCGCGAAATTATACCAAGGTTTAGGAGGGAGCTGAGAAACCCAGGGATCCATAGAGTTCCCGTTGTTTCTTCGTGACTTCCCCAATCCTTGGTCTCCTTCCGGGCTCCTCGA